>Ga0268299_1000685_pt1 | contig 90865 bp, 61 predicted proteins | sample NOBtaG_FD_193484 | JGI IMG/M metagenome (GOLD analysis project Ga0268299, IMG submission 193484) | Activated sludge microbial communities from bioreactor in Nijmegen, Gelderland, Netherland - NOB reactor | ecosystem: Engineered > Bioreactor > Aerobic > Activated sludge | place: Netherlands... | reverse complement strand
CTCCTGGTAACAAGATATGGTCTTTCAACTCATATCTACCACGAAGGCCTCGCTCGAATTGTGGCGAATCCGCCAAAACCTCCAATTTTCAGAGATTTACCGTCGTTCTAAAAGAGCCACACCCACGCTGAATTACCAGACCAACGCCAGCGGAGCGCCGAGCACCAACCGGATTGACACCGACAGCCAAAGCTACAGCTACACATACGACGCGGCGGGCAACATGACCGTAGGCGCGGGACAGAGTTACAGCTACGACGGAGCGAATCGGCTGAAGACGGCCAGCGGCGGCACGAGCAGTTACGGCTACGACGGCGACGGCAAGCGCGTGAAGAAGACCGAAGGCGGAACGACGACGTATTACGTCTACTCCTCAAAGCTCGGCCAATCGGTGATGGAAGTGACGGCCAACAGCGTCCAGCGGGCGTATGTTTATGGTGGTGGAAAAGCTGTTGCAATGCAGTCGCCTGATGGACAATTTTACTGGTTACACAAGAGCCACTTGGGTAATTCCAGAGCAATGACTGATTGGAGTGGAAATCTGACGTACAAAGGGCAATTTGATCCTTATGGCCAAACGCTGACTGAATGGTCAGGTTCGGGCAACACCAACCTGAACTCGAAGAAGTTCACCGGATATGAACGAGACTCTGCGACGGGCTTGGATTACGCGAATGCGCGGATGTATAACTCCACACGCGGACGGTTCACTGTGCCAGATATGAAGGGGCTTAAAAGCGCAAGCGTCCGTAAGCCTCAATCACTGAATCGCTATGCTTATACGGGCAATGACCCTGTCAATTTTGTTGACCCCTCCGGGTTGGATGAAGTGCCGTGGGTAGTTGGTGATTTCAGCGTAACGATTAACGGAAAGGATGGCTTTAGCGGCATAGATGGTGGCGGTGGTGATATGGTTCCTCTTGATAGCCCTACACTTGGCTTGCCGGATAAAAGTGGTTCTGGCATTGAGCCGGATGACAAATACAATACCTTGACACGAGATGAAAAAAAATTGTGCATTGCGTTTCCGGAAGCCTGCATTCTTGTTAATTTAGCTAAAAATGATGCATTACAAGAAAGGCAAAGACGTTATGGATCTGTGGGTGCTAATGACGATTGGTGTGATAACGCTTTTCTGCATGCATATTGGAATGCTCGTATGGTGCAGTTGATGTCAATGCTCCCAAGCGAATCTACATTTGGAGCTACTGGGATTGAAATGGCAAAGTTTTTTGCTGATGCTCATGAAGCCCGTCCCAATAACCCTGAGGAAGAGCGGCAAATGGATTTTTGGAATAATAATGTTGGGCGGATAATTGCAAAGGAGAACCCAAATGTAACTGCACAACGGCTTGCAGATTTGATACAGCATGAAGTTAATGAAGGAAGAGTTCTTGTAATGGATGCCGAGAGGCAAGCGCCTCGTCATCCACGTCCAGGAGAATGCGACCCCAATGATTGACCGCTGTCTCAATGTGGCAGATGTGAGAGCAAATGCTGAAACAGCTTTATCCATCAATGTCTGGCAGAATTTTTGCCCAAACACCTTAACTACAGTAAACGTATGGTAATTCGCAAAGTAAAATTGGCGATAGGGTGCGCTTTGATGATTCTATTTATTCTAGGATCGTTGGGGTTCCTTAGATACATGAGTATCAGGTCACAAAGGCAGGAATTTAGCAGGAAGACTGCGGCGGCAGTTGAAAAGAAGCGTAGTGATAATAGAGTTGAAATTCGTTTGAAGGATTTGACTGATTTTTCGTGGGATAGAGTGCATATATTTACGCCATACATGGCGACCGAGACGATTGATAAAGACTTAGGATGCATCTGGCAGCCTGCCCGAAGAATAGGTATGTACCAGCGTGACGACGTCAATTTACTGGTCTTCACAAACAATGGGCAAGTTGTATTCTACGTAACACATGAACGTCATCTCGGCGATTTCAAGGGTAACTATAAACAAGGTGGTTATAGCACAGATGAAGCCATTTTTCAGGTAGTGGAAAAGGGAACGCATTACAACGGTCGCACTTGGTTACGTTTGGAGTGGCAAGGGCGCAAACCATAATTTTTAGTGATGGCTTGGAATGCTGTGGGCGTGATCGAGTGACAGTCCTTAAGTGCAGTTGATATCAGTAGCCCAGCTTGTGCAGATCATCTTGTTGTTGTATGGAACAGGCTTTCGCCATCACAGCGGATTGAACAACGTCAAAGTGACGATCAACGGCGCGGACGCCGAAGTCCTGTTTGCCGGAGCGCAAGGCGATTTTGTCGGCTTGGATCAATGCAATGTTCGGCTGGCTCCTTCGCTGGCCGGGAGCGGCGAAATCAGCCGTAGCGCTGACAGTGGACGGCAAAACCTCCAACACGGTCAGAGCCAGAATCAAATAATTTCGCGTTCGTAGTTGCGCCTTCAGGCGGCTGCGGCTCGGCACGAGCCACAGTTGGCGGCTTTCAGCCGCGCTGCCGCCTGAAGGCGGAACTACAAGCATGGCGAACGCCGAAGCGCCGTTTGCCGGAGCACAAGGCGATTTCGTCGGCTTGGATCAATGCAATGTTCGGCTGGCGACTTCGCTGGCCGGGAGCGGCGAAATCAGCATCGCGCTGACGGTGGACAGCACCCCCTCCAACACGGTCAAAGCCAGAGTCAAATAGCCCCTCTTTCGATCATCTTTACTAACGATTGGCAGAAGAGAGGAAACCGAAGGAGCTTTAGCGTTTCGGTTCGGCGGCGCAGCGAAAGCCAAGACTCGGCCCTTTGTCTTCGGGCTTGGCCCAAACGCGCGTTGTCGTCATGGCGTATTCTTTCGGGTAATCGAACGCTCCGCCGCGAACGACTTGATAGGTTCCCTGAAATCCTGCTTCGCGCGGAGTCTGGCGGTCGCTGCCGGGATAATGAACGAAATCCGTCGCCGTCCATTCAAACACATTTCCAGCCAGATTCATCAACCCGGTCGCAGTAGGGCGAACGTCGTTTTCCACATTGCGCGGACGTTCCAATCGGGATTCTTTTGTATTGGCCGCGCCGTCCACCCATTGATCGCCCCAGGTGTACAAATTCAATTTTCCGTTGGGCATTCCCGCGTCTTTGCCGCGAGCGGCATATTCCCATTCTTTTTCCGACGGCAAGCGATACAAAAAACCGTCGTTGCGTTTGGTCGTCAGCCATTCGCAATACTTCGCTGCGTCGCGGTAGGTGACATGCGTCACCGGCAGCGAACCGGCGTTGGCGGGCGGCGAAGAGCCTTGCCAATGGCTTGGCGGAGCCTGGCCGCTGTTGACGAATTCGGCATATTCGTCATTTGACACTTCGGTCTTGGCCATCAAAAACGTTTTCACTTCTTCGGGATGAGCCGGATAATCGTAGCTGAAAATTTTGATCGGGCCGGCTGGCGAATTGATGGCGAAGTCTTTTTCAGCTTCGGTCATATCGCGCCCCATCATGAAACTCCCGCCTTCGATCAAAACCATGTCGGCGGGAATTGCCGCTGGAGTCGTGGTCACCGCGCCGCCGCTCAAACTCGCTGTTCCGTCTTCAGGTTTGGGGCGCATGAAAATCAACACCAACGCCAATGCCAGAACACCCACCAGCCCGCCGAGCACCCAGATCAATTTCGAGCCGCCGGAACGCGGTGTTTGAGTCGCAACCGTTCCGCGCACGGCGGTTCCAGGAGTAGTGAATTTGCCGGAATCGGTCAAGGCAACTGTGGACGCTCCGGTCGGCGACGCCTCAAATCGTTCGGTTGGAGCGGCAGCCGCTGTCGCAGAGCGTTCAAACGCGCGCGTTTTTTGCGGCTCAATCAGTCCCAATCCCAGCGGAGAATCCAGCGCCAGAATCGCGCTTTTGAATTCTTCAGCCGATTGATAACGCTGATCCGGGCGTTTGGCCAACGCGCGCAACACAATCTCGTCTAGCTGTTTTGGAATTCCCGGATAATAGGCCGATGGCGGAGGCGGCTCTTCGCTGACGTGTTTTCGCCGCATTGAAATATCCGGGCTGGTGTTTGGGTCGGGCGCGAACGGCAATCGCCCGGCCAGCATTTCGTACAGCGTCACGCCGAGCGAATAAATGTCCGACCGCGCGTCCAGTTCAGCCAAACCGAATTGCTGCGGCCCCAGAATGGCTTCGGGCGACATATAAGCGCTGGTTCCCGGCGTCAATTTTTGCGTGACGGTTTTGCTTTGCTGAACTTTGACGATGCCGAAATCGCTGACCTTGACCGTTTCGGCGTCCAGCATCAGCAAATTGGCGGGTTTGATGTCGCGGTGAACGATGCCAACGCGCTCTTCGCCTTCCCAGCGGTATTTGAAATTGTGCGCGTACTGCATGGCGTCCAGCGCGTGGACGAAAATCTTCAAGGCGCGTTTGTGCGGAATCGGCCCGGTTTCGTAGGAGATCATTTCGGCGACGTTCGAAATGCGACGGCCTTTGTGCTGGTAACCGGGCATGTATTCCAGAATCAGAAAGTGCTGGTCGCCTTCGACGGCAAACTGTATGACGCTGACAATGTGCGGGTGTTTGAACTGGACTTGCAGATTGGCTTCGCGAATGAAAAGTTCGCGCAACAACGCCGCCTGTCGTTCGCTGGTGGCGTAACCGGTCAGGGTTTTGATGGCGACTTGTTGTTTGTATTCGGTAAGGAACGCGCTTTCGGCCAGATAAACCTTGCCCATTCCTCCTTCGCCGACTTCCGAAACGATTCGATAGCCGCAGACGATTTTGCCGATCAGATTATTGTTCATAGAGTAGACGGTAGACAGTAGACAGTAGACAGTAGCGTGTTAATCAATAGCTCTATGCCCGCAACTCGTGATAAGCAGTGAGTCAAAAACAACTTCATCACCGACTGACTTCTGTCTACTGACTTCTGTCTACTTGAACTTAGCCTTTTTTCTTTTTCCCTTTGTCGTCCTTGCTCTTGCTGCCGGCTTTTTTCTGTACGTCGTTGAGCGCGGATTTGAAAACGGCATTGTCCGGCTCCAGTTCCGAAGCGCGGCGAAAAGCATTGACCGAATCTTCCATTTTGCCTTGCCGGAAATAAGCAGCGCCCAGATTGTAAAACGCCGACGAATTGCGTTGATCGAATTGCGTCGCCAATTGGAAATTGGCAATCGCCGCATCCAGTTTCTGCAGCATCAGATACGCCGTGCCCATGTTGTTGTGAATGATGGAACTGCGCGGTTCCAGTCTGGCGGCGATGTTCAATTCATCCAGCGCTTCGTTCGGGCGATTGGCCGCCAGAAACAAATTGCCCAGACTGTTGCGCGGAACAGCCCACGACGGATCGTAACTTTGCGCGGCGACATAGGCGTTGATCGCTTCGGCATAACGGCGCTGCAAATACAGAATGCCGCCCCAGTTCAAATGCACGAAGGGGTCTTTCGGCGCAAGTTCGAGCGCTTTTTTGCCTTCGAGATTGGCGCGATTGAAATCCTGCAATTCGGCGTAAACGCGACTGGCAACGGTGTGCCCCAGCGGAGAATTCGGCGCAAGCTGAATGGATTTTTCCACTGCCTGCCGAGCTTCTTCCAGCCGTTTCTGCACGCGCAACACGTTCGCTAAGCCGGCATAAGCATCCGGCCAGGTCGGTTCTTTTTTGATGGCGAAGTTGTAATTTTCAATTGCGCGGTCGCGGTTTTCGCGTTTGCCAGTGCGAAACAGCGCATTGGCGTAGTTGTTGAAAATTCCTGCGTCGCTGGCTCCAGCTTTCAGAGTCGCTTCGTATTCGCTGACGGCTTCGTCATATTTGTTCAGTTCGTACAGCGTGTCGGCTCTGCCGCGCCGAGCTTCCGCCGAGTTCGGATTTTGCGAAATGACTTTCTGATATTCTGCATCGGCGTTGGAATAATCCTTGATGTCGAACAGCGATTCAGCCAATCCGAGTTGCGCGTCTACGGAATCCGCTTTCAATGCCAACGCCTGACGGAACGCATCAACCGCGGCGCGAGCTTCGCCTTTTTCCAACAACGCTTCGGCCTTAGCCAGACTTTCATCAAAAGGCGATACAACCGGTTTGGCCGGAGCAGTCGGCGCAGGGTTGGCTTCCACAGGCGGTTTCACCGGCGAAGGTTTCGGCGGCGTGACGACCGCAACGACCGTTCCTGAATTCGTCGCTGAAGCATTCGACGCGTTTTGATTCGCGCCACCCAATCCGGTTACGTCAGCCTGCAAATCCTTGCTGGCAGGATTCGGGCGATTCAAATTCCGCGTCACCAGTTTGCGCTGCGGGCGTTTGGCCTGCACCAAAGGAATCGGTTCTGTGGCCACGCCAAGGTGCCCGATCATCTGCGCTTCGGTTTTTGTGATGAAAAGAGAAAGAGAAATAACTACTACACACGCCTTCAACAAGGCGATTCTGGCTGATTTGGAATTCATACCGCTCCTCACTTTCGCTTGTAGAGAGGCAAGATTCTGCGTCTCTACCTTTGGTCTTTACAAACATTCAACCTGATTGCTTCCTGGCAGCATTCAGACAGCGACGGGGGCACTCCACGCGCGCATCTTACAACAAGGTTGCTTTGAATGAACAGTTTGGCTTGAGCTTGTGGCAATTCGCCAACCAATTGAATGGAACTTGTTCACCACCGAAACTTCACGCTAACTTGCTGCTGAAACACGCAGTTGATGCAGGGTTGGATTTCTTGACACCTTTGCAGAGCGCACGTATGATGCGCCCCGTCTTGGCAATGTGTTTCCAATTCAACAGTTTTAGCGATTTTGTTAATCATCAGTCTGAGACTGCTTGCAAGCAGTTTATGCACAAAGGAAAGAATTAGCAGCTTATGGTCGGCGGATATATTGGAGAAGCTAGTCAGCGGATCCTCAACGCACTTGTTCGCCTTCTTGCGCGATTGAATCCCAACCCAAACCTGCTTTCCGTGATCGGGCTGGGGATCAACGTTCTTGCTGCGGTTCTGTACGGTTATGGCCGTTTTTTTTATGCCGGACTGGTGATGATCTTTGCCAACATCTTTGATTTGCTCGATGGGCGTGTTGCCCGATTGACAGGTCGCGTTACACGGTTCGGAGCCTTTCTGGATTCAAGTCTGGACAGGCTGTCGGACATGCTGGTTTTCCTGGGTATCATCATTTTTTATTCCCGCGACACTGAATATCACAGCACGCTTTATGCGGCCCTGACCGGCGCAGCCTTGATCGGGTCGGTCATGGTCAGTTACACATCCGCGCGCGCCGAATCCCTGATTCCGAAATGTGACGTCGGTTTTTTGAGAAGACCGGAGCGCGTCGTGTTGTTGATCATTGGTTCGCTGACCGTGTGGCCTGAATCTTCAAGCCCTTTTCTCAACAAGATGCCGGCGACAATCTGGCTGATGACTATTTTGTCGTATTGGACTTTCGCGCAAAGGTTATTTCACACCTGGCGGCAGATTCGTGAAATCGAGAACCGTGATGCGGCTTCTGTTTCTTGAAATGCTGATGTATTCAAAAACCGGTCGAACTTTCGTTCGGTTCACTCGTTTCGCTGCGGTCTGAACCATGAAGCGAGTCTGCTACGTTTTGCTGATTCGCTTGCAACCACTACTTTATGAGAAAAAAACTTCAGAAAGATTCGATGATTTGTCCTTGCTGTGGCGAGGTTCGCGGAATTACATCTCTGGAATGCATGAGTTGCGGCGCACGCCAAATTGGCGAACCGATGGCCAAACCCGACGTGCTTCTTCCCAAACTGGGCAGTTCGATTGCGGCTGTAAGCTGCGTTGTGTTTTTAGCGCTCACGTTTCTGGCAGTCTGGCTGTTCGGCAACGACATGAAGGTTGGCCGCGTGTTGTTGGTTTGGGCGCTCGGCGATGGCACCAAATTCACGCAGGAACTGTTGCAGATCAATCCCAAACTTCCCTACTACAGGATTTTCAGCTACGACGCTTACCGTCAAATTTTCTTCCTGGGCTTCATCTGGATTCCACTGGCGATGCTGGGAGTCTGGCTTGGACGCCGCGCCTTGCAGCGTGCGAAAACCGCACCCGAAGAGTACGGCGGTTTCAAGCTGGCGCGAGCTTCCACTGTGGCGTCGTCGTTGTTGCTGGCGCTGTTCAGTGTCGGAGTGATCTCTCACATCCCGGACGCTTTGGAACGAAGCCGCCTGAAACAAGCAGCGGCGACTCGCGCAGCGATGTATGCGCTGCATGCTGAAGCGCTGGAAAAATACCACCGCGAATACGGCAGCTATCCTCAGGAACTGTCGGATGTTTCGCGCGTCAATGCCGAAGCCGTTCCGAACACGGATTACTGGGAAAATAACTTTACGTATCAACCGACCGGAGTCATTGCTTCGCGTGGCAGTGCCATCAGCTTCAGCAACTACAAGCTGATTTCCGCCGGGCCGGATGGAAAATTCGACACCGAAGACGATATTTCCATGGAAGACGGAATCATTCTCCAGGATGGACAAACCAGGATTGAAAAAGCTCCGGCGTCAACCGAATCTTTCAAACGGTAAACTTCGCGCCTCGGATTTCCCCAAGACATTTCCAGGCTCAGGGTCTTTGACGAATCCTGGTTGAATTCATAATCCTGCGGCCTCAAGTTACGTGCCCTTCGACACAAATAGCTTGAGGCCGTTTTACAATCAATCCCCTTGTTGTGCTCCAAACATTGAAGCAAACACATGCGCCATAACTGGCTGGTTCGACTTTACTACCGATTACGTGGCCGCGATCCCCTGGCGGAGTATTACGAATGGCTTGTCCAATTTGGCCGGGTCACCGAAGGGCGAGTACTTGACTCTTTGCAGGATGATTCTGGTGATACGGCGATTTATTATCGCTACAACGTCGCCAACGTGGATTACGAAACCTCTCAAAAGCTGACCGCAGACCAACTGCGACGCTTGTATGAATTCATTCCCGGCGCGAGCATCACCGTTCGTTACGATCCGAAAAGTCCTGGAATTTCCATTGTTCCTTGAGAAGTAGACGGTAGACAGAAGACAGTAGATTGATCGCCAAGCTTCTTGTTGGCTTGGATATAATCTTTCCACTTGCTCTCTTCTCGCACTCAATAAGCGGTTTTCGTGTTTTGGCCGGAAAGCTGATTGGGTTAGGAAACTGATTCTGCTGGCGTCAACCCCGAATCATTGCGCTATTCGGCTGAGTTCCTACTGTCTACTGTCTACTGTCTACTCTTTCTATGTTTCGCAAAATCCTGATCGCCAACCGAGGAGAAATTGCCGTTCGGCTGATTCGCGCCTGCCGAGATTTGGGAATTTCGCCCGTCGCTGTTTATTCCGAAGCCGACCGCCAGGCACTGCATGTGCGGCTGGCCGACGAAGCTTATTTCATCGGCGAAGCTCCGGCGGCGCAAAGTTATCTGGTGGGCGAAAAGATAATTGACGCAGCCAAAAAATCCGGCGCCGAAGCGATTCATCCCGGCTACGGTTTTTTATCCGAACGCGAATGGTTTGCGCGCGCCGTTGGCGAAGCCGGTTTGACCTTCATCGGCCCATCGCCGGAATCCATAGAAATGATGGGCGACAAAACCAACGCGCGCATCGCCGCGCTGAAAGCCAACGCGCCCATAGTTCCCGGCACGACCGAACCGTTGACGGATGATTCCACCGCCAAAAAAGTCGCGGCGGAAATCGGCTATCCGGTAATGATGAAAGCGTCGGCAGGCGGCGGCGGAAAAGGCATGCGCATCGTTCGTTCCGATGAAGAAATGGCCGCCGCCCTGCAAATGGCCAGCGCCGAAGCCCAGGCCGCTTTTGGCGATCCATCGGTGTACATCGAAAAGTTGATCGAACGCCCTCGCCACATCGAAATCCAGATCGTCGCGGACAAATTCGGCAACATCATCCATCTGGGCGAACGCGAATGTTCGATTCAGCGCCGCCATCAAAAAGTCATCGAAGAATGTCCGGCCAGTTTCAACGACGCCGAATTGCGTGAGCGCATGGGTAAAGCTTCGGTCGAAATCGCTCGCGCGGCCAATTACTACAGTCTGGGCACGATTGAGTATCTGGTGGACTCAGACCGCAACTTTTACTTTCTGGAAATGAACACGCGGTTGCAGGTTGAACATCCGGTCACCGAAATGGTCACAGGAGTTGATCTGGTGCGCGAACAGATTCGCATTGCCGCCGGTGAAAAGCTGAGTATCAAACAGGAAGACGTTCGATGGAACGGTTCTGCCATTGAATGCCGCGTCTACGCCGAAGACCCCGCCAACAATTTTTTGCCTTCGCCCGGCAAAATCACGCGGCTCAGAACTCCATCCGGCCCCGGCGTGCGCGACGACAGCGGCGTTTACGAAGGCTGGGAGGTGCCGCTGTTTTACGATCCCATGATTTCCAAACTGGCCGCCTGGGGAGCGACACGCGACGAAGCGATTGGCCGCGTGCGCCGCGCGCTCGGCGAATATCACGTCGGCGGCATTCGCACAACGATCCCATTCTTTTTGTCTGTTTTGGACGACGAAGAATTTCAGCGCGGCGAAACCGACACGGGTTACATCGCGCGTTTTCTGGAACGCCAAAAAGCGAAAACCGAATCCGAACCGAATGCCGAATTGGAAATCGCCGCCGCGATTGCTGCTGCGTTGAACTTCACCGAACAGACGCGCGCACAGCAAACCGTTTCAACCAATCAAACAGCCAGTCCCAGCAAATGGAAAACTGCCGGACGAATCGGGCGTTAGCAAACTCATGAAACTTCAAATCGAAATTGACGGGCAATTGAATGAGGCCGAATTCGTGACGGTCAACGGCCTGGCGCAATTGAAGCTCGGCGAGCGTTTGCATTCTGCCGAAGTCAGCCAACCGGAACCGGGCTTTTATGTCGTTCAACTGAATAATCGCGTGTATCGCTGCGCGGTGGAAAAATCGCCGACCGGAGAAACGGAAGTCGCCGTCAACGGCGCTCGCATTCCGGTCAAAGTCCGCGACAAAAAACAACTGCGCGGAAACGCCGGAGCAGGCGCAGGCGCGGGCGGCAAAGCGACGCTGATTTCGCCTATGCCCGGCAAAATCGTTCGTGTTCTGTTAAATGTCGGCGACGAAGTTGCCGCCAATCAGGGAGTGCTGATCGTCGAAGCCATGAAAATGCAAAACGAAGTGCAATCTCCAAAAGCAGGAAAAGTGGCTGAAATCCGTGTCGCCGAAGGCCAGACGGTCAACGCGGGAGAAATGCTCGCAGTGATTGAATGAAAAAAAGCGAGACGATTTTCAGGTCGTCCCGCTTTTTGATTTCACGTTGAAGAATGTGAACTAGGCAGCTTTCTTTTTGGCTTTCGCGCCTGAAGACAGAACTTCGATGGCTTTCTTGAGCATCAGGTCTTCCGAAGGTTTCGGGCCGACCACTGCCGGAGGTTGTCCCTCACCAGCCGGGCGATTGGAATCATCTCCCAAATCAGCCAAATCCGCACGCTTCACTTCGACATTGGGAATGACGCCTTCCGTCATAAAAATTTTGCCGTTCGGCGAAGCGTGACGCGCCGTAGTCAGCAACAATGCCGAACCATCATCCAACGGGAACAACTGCTGTTCGACTCCCATTCCAAACAACGTGCGTTCGCCAACCACATCGCCTCGCTGATTTTCCATGATCGCGGCGGCAATAACTTCGGCGGCTCCGGCGGTTGTGCGGTCAATGATGACCGCCACCGGCAAATCCGTCAGATCGTCATCGGCTTTGGCGTCATAAGTCGTAATCACCTTGTCTTTGCGACCAATCGTTTTAGCAATCGTGCCGGATTTCAGGAAGAAATCTGCAACAGCCACGCCCTCTTTCAAATCGCCACCCGCTGAACCACGCAAATCGAGCACAATGGATTTCGCGCCTTTTTTGATCGCATCCTTGATCGCCGAAGCCACCGATTCCGACTGCCCCTTGTTCAGGATCGGCACTTTGACATAACCGATTTGCTGTTCCAGAGATTTCACTTCCGGAGCGATGGCCGGAACCGCGCCGCGCACCAGTTTGATCTTTTCCGCCTTGCGATTGATGAGAGCAAGTTCAACGCTGGAACCGGGCGTCCCGGCCAGCAAAGAACGAACATCGAACAAATCCAGATCGCGTGTTGCGTGCCCGTCAATGTATTCGATCACGTCGCCGACCCTGATGCCTGACTTGTCGGCGGGCGAAGACGGCACTACCGCAATCACATACGCAAAACCGGAATACTGGCCAATGACCATGCCGGTCACATCTGTATTCATTTTGCCTGCCTGGTATTCCTTGACCTGCGGCGGCAGCAAATAGGCGCTGAACGGATCCAAACCGTCCGTCAATCCGCGCAAAGCTCCAATGCGAACTTTTTCCAGGTCGGGTTTTTCTACATATTCGTTGACGATGTGTTGAACGACGTTTTCGAAAATCCTCAATTGCGCGTAAGGCCCAGGTTCAGCCAGCGCGCGAACCAGCGGATTATTCGACCGGGAAAGCATGCCGCCCACGACAGAATAGAGGGCGATAAAAGCGGAAAGCGTAATCAGCGTCAGTTTGCTGCGAATGGACATTGAACCGGCTCCTTCAACTAAAACGTTTCGGCCTGTCAAGATTGCCAACCGATTGAGCGATCAATGATTTGGACAATGGAAACGAGCCGCTTGGATCATACACCACGAAAATTTTGCGGCGCAAGCAAAGCCCCTTGATTGCCAGGGATTTGGAAAAAAACCTCTTTGATTCCCCACGTCAACTCAACTTTATTGAATGCAAAACCAATCTTCGACTCGAATCAGCGATCGCTGTGTAAAAAAATGCCGCCCGGACTTCCGAATTCCGAGCGGCTTACAGGAGGATACCCCTTTGAAGAAACACCAGCCGGTGCTTTTCTCAGTGAGCTTCGTTCTGAAAGACGCGCTCGGCAGAATTCGGGTTACTGCTTTTTCCCAACCTGCCTGACGAAGTTACTTTTCGGAATCCGGCTTCGGAGTAGGAGTCGGGACTCGTTTCAAGCTGGGCGGCACGCGCGAAGAGCGATTCTGGCCGCCTCCTCTCATTCCTGGATTTTGCGGATCGGGAGTTTGCGGCGACGTGGCGGATGATGGCGTACGCTCGAACGTAAATGGTGGGGCCGTACCGGAAACAAGCTTTGCCTGAGCTTCAGCCATTCCGGCTCTGGCAATGGCTGAGTCCGGCTTCAACGCCAGCACACGGCGATATTTTTCTCTGGCCATCGGATACCGCTTGGCGTCAAGGTCCATTTTGGCTTCATTCAGGGAGCGTTGAATGGTTGCCAGAATGGTCAGTTTGCTGTTGACCAGACTGGATTCGGCGGAGTTCGGATTGATCTGCTGGTATTCCTGATATTTGGCAATCGCTTCGGCATATTGCTCGCGGTCTTCCAGAGCTTTGGCCTGATTCAACACTGCGCTGGCAATTTCAGCCTGATTTGGAGTCGGTGTGGGAACAGCGGCTTGAACCGGCGATGTTTTTGGTTTTGGAGTCGGCTTGGGCGTTACGGTCGGATTCGCAGTCGGCGATGGCGTCGTTGTCATTCTGGCCGCCAGATTTTGTTCGTTGATGCGGTCACGTTCGGAAAAGAAATAAGCCCCGGCTGCCGTCCCGGCCACCAACAATCCACATGCGCCCAGCGCCAACCCCAATTTGCTTCCGGCGGATTTCGGCTTCACAACGACAATGGTTTCTTCGTCGTCTGTAGCGGATTTGGCCGCGGACACTGGTTTAACTGCTTCGCCGTATGCCGACGGGCTTGCCGTTTTCAATTGCGCCAATGGAACCGTTTCGGCTTCCTGCATCGGCGAATTGGTCGGTGGAGCGAGAGCGGCTGGCGCAATCGGAGCGACAATCGGCGGAGCTTGCGCCGAAGAAGCCGACCCCGAAACCGGCCTGGCTTCAGTTCCGGTAATCAACGTCGCCGCGTCGGAAATCAGCGTGGGCGCGGCAGACAGTGGTTTCGTCAATCTGCCGCTGGGAGTTTTTTGCGGCTCAGTTCCAACCGTGCGTTCGTGAATTTGCAGCGCGTCCAGAAATTCCACAGCGTTTTGATACCGGTCGTTTGGGCTTTTTTGCAGCGAACGCATGATGATTGCCGCCAGCGTCGGCGGCAGATCAGGTCGCAATTCCTGAATCGGCGGCGGCGGAACTTCGATGTGTCCTTTGCGAACTTCCCAATCGGAACCGGTCGCCGAACGCAGAAACGGCAATCGCCCGCTCAGCATTTCGTAAAACGTCACGCCCAGACTGTACAAATCCGAACGCACATCTATATCGAGTCCCAGCAATTGTTCGGGCGACATATATTCGACCGTGCCGGGATGAAATCCGGTCTGCGTCATGCCGCTGCTGGAATTGGGTTCGCCCAAAACTTTGACTATGCCGAAGTCTGTGATTTTCAACCGGCCTTTGTGATCCAACAGCATGTTCGCCGGTTTGATGTCGCGGTGAATGATGCCCGTGTGGCGAATGTCCGATTCATCCACATAGGTGAAGTTGTGCGCGAATTCCAATGCGCTCAGCGCCTGTTTGCACAAATAAACCGCTTGAGCCGGAGTAGGCACGCCCTGACGCGCCAGCAAATCTTTCAAACTCATTCCCGGCACATATTCCATCACCAGGTAATAGTTGTCTTCGGCGGTGAAAAATTCGTAAACGCGAACGATGTTCGGATGATCGAGTTGGGATTGAATGTAGGCTTCGCGGCGAAACCGCGCTTTCAGATGCGATTGCGCCGCCGGAGAAAACGCTCCGAGCAGAATGGATTTGACGACGATTTCGCGCGGCAGATTGACGTGCTGTCCGCGATAGACCGTTCCCATGCCGCCGTGCGCCAGTTCGCTGGTGATTCGATAATTGCCTATGATTCTGCCGATCATTCGTTGCTCATGTGAAAACCGAACCGACGTTTTGACGCCTTAATGCGGTTGTTGGTCTGCAAACCTGCCTTCGGGAAAGCCGCGCGTAATTTAGAGAATCAACCACGAAAAGGCAAAAGTCGAATCCGTTAATTTCTCAACGCCCCGTACACAAGACGTGAAATCTCGGCAATCAGTTTACCGCTTTGTTTGTCGCTTTCGATGCCTTTGGTCAGCACAACAATCACATAAGGTTTACCGCCGACCGGATAAACTATTCCGGCATCGTGTTTATGTCTGGTGATTTCGCCGGTTTTGTGAGCGACTTTGGTCGCCGTAGGCAATCCCGCCGGAATGCCGTCATTGAAATTCTGCGCCGCCAAAATCTCCACCATTTTTTCGCAGGCGCGTTTGCTCTTGAACTTGTTTTCGGCAATCGCCCGCAACAACACCATCAAATCATAAGCCGTCGTAGTGTTGTTCTTCCCAGCCTGAAACGCTTTGGAATCTTCTACGCCGCGCAACACGCGCATGTCGTTTGCGCCAAGTTCGGCCATCAACTTCATGACGTTTTCAGCCCCGACACGTTCGATCAAAATGTTTGTAGCCAGATTGCTGCTCCAGGTAATCATGTGATCGGTCAATTCCAGCACAGTCATTTTCTGGCCAATGCGGTTGTAGACCTCTTCGTCGCTGTCGTCGGTTTTGTTCAAACGGTATTCGCTGCCGTCCACAATGCTGAAGAATTTGTTTTTGACTTCAATCGGATCGGTCAGCCGCAACTTCTTCTCTTCGACCAGCCGAAAAACCTCCATCATCACCGGCAACTTCATGGTACTGGCGGCGTGCAGATTGGCTTTTTCATTGATGAACAAAGTCTGTTTGGTTTGCAGATCGTAGACGGCTACGCCGACGACTTCTGCGCCGCTGGCGGCAATGACTTTTTCGATTTGCGCTTTCGCTTGCTCGATTTTCGATTGCGCGATGGCCGTTAAAGAAAAGACGGTGACAGTCAAAATCGCCGCCAGAAGCAAAATCCTAGGCAGTGAGCGCATTAGGTTTCCTCAGATTGTCGTTGAGCTTAACGTTTCGGCGGGCGTAATGTAACAAAGTGGGCTGAGATTCAAAATCCGAAGTGAAAGGTTTGTGGTTATTTAGTCGGAGCGTGGTTATTTTGCCCGCGCTCCGACTTGATGTTTGATCTGATCAAAATGAATTCTTGATGTTGAAGGAATCCGGTTCGTCGGTCATTGAATTGACGACGGTCAATTGCCCGCCGGAATACTCAAACACTTTCCACAACGTCCCGCCGCCAGTTGGAGCGGTGATCGTTCTTGCCAGCTGATTGCCGCTGTAAACCCGCACCACTATTCCCGATTGAGCAATGCCGTTGCTGCCGCTCAAGTCCCGGTTCGTATAGTTGTGGATCGAAAACCGATACGTCGCTCCGGCGGCTGGCGTGAAAGTGACGGTTTCGGGGCCGGGACTTGCGCCGTCAACGTCCAGCATAGTCGTCACAGGGTTCAGCAAATCCGTAGGCTCCAACCACCAGACATGAAACCGTGAACCAGCCGAAGCCGGGCCGGTCATGTGCGCGTCCAGATCAAGCGCGCTTGCCCACGTGACGATGATTCGCATCTGGCCAGCCGCCAGCGGAGCCGTCAACGCGAAGTTGGCGGTTTGCGATTGGCCTCCGGCAATGGTGGAGCTTTGCGTAACGGTAAGGAATCCGTTGGCGGCGACCGACAAATTGTAGCTGCCGGGATTGATGACGTAGATGCCGAATTTGCCCGCCGCATCGGTGGTGGCCGTGCGAGTTTGGCCGCTGCCGGTCGGTTGCAGTGTGATTGAAGTCCCGGCCAAAGCCGAACCGGTTGCCGCGTTCAGCACAGCGCCGCTGATTGCGCCAAATTCGTTTTTGTTGACGATGGCCAGAGTGGTGACAAGGCTTTGGCGGCCTTTCAGCGAAACCGTAAACGGCGTCGCCAGATTCGTCGGCAAATTCGCCGGAAGCACAATGTTGAGTTGCCACAATCCGACAAAACCCGGAGCCAGCCCGCTGAATAAAACTTCGGCGGGAACGCCGCCAATTGTTGCGGTGGTCGTGCCTGTGGCATTGGCCAACGGGCCGGCGGGCGCGGCTTCGCCGTCGGCGACCAGCGGATTGGTGTTGCCTATGCCGGTGGCGTAAATGACTACGACGTTGCCGCTGGCTTCGGGACGAGCGCCGGGCAGTTTGTCGAAATCAGCGTTGCGCGACAGATCGGAATTTTGCGCGATGGCCTGGTTTTTGCCGGATTGATCCAGCGTAAAAATTCCGGGCGCGGAATCGGCGACGGTGACTGCGCCTTCGCCGACTGAGGCAGTGACGCCGGAATTGAACACTTCAATCGTGGCGTTGCCCGCATTGACTCCGCCGGGAACCTGCAGATTGATCTGATTGGGCGAAACGAAAAACAGCGACGCATCAATGCCGCCGATTTTTACGGTCACGCCGCCCAGAGTTTTCGGCAGTGGCAATGTCGTGGCGATGGTGGTTTGCGTGGAAAGTCCGGCTCCGAACAGAGCGGCAATGGAACCTGGAGCGACAGTGGCGTCATAACTGGCGGCGTTGACCAGCGCAACCGGAGCCGCTGTTGTGGGACTAGCTTGCGTCGGTTGCGCTGGGTGCGTAACCGTAAAGGCTACGGCGATTCCAATCATAGCCGACAGAAAACCGATTCGCCATTTTTTGGAGGCCAATTCAAAAATTGCATGGAATTTCATAGCGGAAGTCCTTTCCCGAAAGCCCGCAATGGCGCGGGCGCTCCCAAATCACATCAGAAAACCCAGATTGGCGAACGAGCCGTTGAGAACCTGTTGGGCGTCGCTGGCCGAATTGCCGAACCAGTTTTGAATGATCGTGGAGTAAACGTCGCGGAAATCGTAATTGCGTTTCAGATTGCCGTTTTGCAGATCATTCAGTTTGGGATCAGCGCCATACACGCCGCCTATGACTCTGCCGCCCAGGCAATAAATGTTGTTGGCTTCGCCGTGGTCTGTGCCAATGCTGGCGTTGTCGGCGACGCGGCGGCCAAATTCCGTCCAGATCATAATCAGCGTCTTGTCCACCAGATTGTGCGCGACCAAGTCGTCATAAAACGCCTTGAGCGATTCGGCCAAAGTCTGATGCAACGTTTGCTGATCGTTTATCTGATCGGCATGCGTGTCATATCCGCCTTGAGAAATGTAAAACACGCGCGTGCCCAGCGTAGGGTTGGTGGCCGTCGCCAGCTTGGCAATCAGTTTCAAACCCGGAGCGAGATTATTTGTCGGATAAGTCACAGAGCTTTGATAGGCCGCAGTGGCGTTGGCGACCAGATCGGCGCTGTTCAGCGCATCCATCTGCGTGGTTTCGCTGAGGTCAATGTATGGTTTGGCGCTCGGCGCATCGTCGTTGACGCGAGCGGCGGCCAGTTGATTGTTGCGGTCTCCGGCATATCGGTCGTCGGTGCGAAAAAGATAGCCGGAAGCGTTGCCTTGCGCGTCGCTGAGGATGCCGGAAATTTTCGCGCCCGGAGCGTAAAGCGTCGAATTGACTCCGCCGATGCCTACTGTGTCTAGCGAATTGCTGCGATTGCCGAACAGCGCCGAATGCCGTCCGATCCAGCCGCTGCGCAACGATGCCGAATTGCTGGTGTCAGCCAAACGGTAAATCGTGCGCGAACCGTCGTGCGACAGATTCGGATTTGGGTAATGACACATCTGAATGACGGCCATCTTGCCCGCATCGGCGATGGGTTTGATCGCGCTCAAATTTGGCGACAAGCCCATAGTCGTCGAACCATACAGCGGCAACACCTGGTCTTTGGCAATGGCGATGCGGCTGCGAAAACTGGCGTAAGTGTCGTACTGTTGCAGCGGAACGATGGTATTCAACGGATCGTTGCCGCCCGCCAATTCGATGACAACCAGAATTCTGCCATCGGCGGCCAATTCGTCGCGCAACATTTCGACTACGGTCGTTCCCATCGCCTGCCGATTGAGAACCGGCAACGCCAATCCCGCGCCAACTGCGCCTGCGCTGGTTTTGATGAAATCTCTTCGAGTTGTATTCGACATCTTTGCCTCCAGGTTTGTAGCTCCGCTTTCAGGCGGCTAAAGCCGCAACCGCCTCAAGGCGGAACTACGAACACGCTAAAAGTTCTGGCATTCGGGACGCGACAGCAGCAGATGAATCAACCCGCGCACTTTCTTGTCGCGCGTCGGGGCGTCCAGCGTGAAATTGCCAATCGCGCCGTTGTCGGCTTTTTTCATGTAATCCACCAAAGCCTGACGAACGTTGGCCGCCAGCGGACGCTGAATCAGCAGACTGGCAAAATAATCCACTGCCTGTTCGGCGGTGGAGTTGGTGTTCAATCCGCCAGTGGAGATTGCGGTATCAATCGGAATGCCTGTGTTGCCCGGCGTCGTGCTGCGGTTTGTAACCAGCGCGTTCGCCCAGTTGTCGCGCGCCAGCAATTGCGAAGTCGTGATCCACTCTTCCCTGCCCGGCCAGCCAAACACGTCAGGCGGATTGAGCAAAGCCATGCCCATCGCGTCCAGCGTGGTCTGCTGCGCCTGTCCACGTCCGCCGCCGTTCAAGCCTCGCGTCAGAATCGTCGCCTGCAACAATCGCGTCGCGCTGACGACGTAATGCACAGGCCATTTGACCAGCGAATGAATGGCGCGTTCGGAGTAAAACTCCTTGGTGTTCAGGAACAAATCGCGCAGGATCAGTTTGACGTTGAAATTGTGCCGCAATGCGACGGCGGTCATGTGTTCGACGACGGATTCTTCCGGGTCTTCGTAGGCGAAATGTTCGAAGAGTTTCTTACCCAGCATTCGCGCGGCATGCGTTCGCTGAGGTTCGTGATTCAGGATCAGATCAACAATGTCGTCACCATTGAAGTTTTGCGTCACACCAAAAATCGTCTTGTCACCGTAATCGTGCCGGGTTGCCGGGCGCGAACCGTCAGGCGTGTTCGGCGGAATTTCCACCGACAGCGCAGGATCGGTGTTGGGGCCGTTGAGATTGTTGTTGACCGGCGCATCGAAACCGCGACGTATGCTCCAACCGGTGAAGGCTCGCGCCGCCTGCTGCACGTCGGGTTCTGTGTATCCGCCCGTAAAAAACGCTTCCAGGCCGAGCATGAAAATTTCCATCAATTCGCGGGCGTAATTTTCATTAGGGCTGCCTCTGACGTTCAGGTAATTGTCCAACCACCAGATCATCGCCGGGTCGCGATTGATGGCTTTGCTCAGGGCGCGAAAATCGCCAGTGGCGAATTGGCGAAACGTCTGGTTCTGCCAGTACAGGTATTTGATTCCATTGGGCACATTGACCTTGCTGATGGCCGTCGCATAGTGGTCGTGCCAGAAAATGGTCATGCGTTCCTGCAACGGGCGGCGTGTGTAAATCATTCGATCCAACCACCACGAGGTGACGTTATCCACGTCCAGAATCTGAATGTCGAAGCCGCCGTTGCGCGTGGTGGGTTGTGTCGGGACGTTGGGCGATTCTGCGACGTTTTCGTAATTGACCAATTGATCCACAGTCGCCTCGAAACCCTGTTTCAAATAGTTGTTGATTTCATCCGGGCGAGCGCCAAATGCCGCGCGACGCCACAGATGCGCCATTCTGTCATAGGCTGATACCGCCATAACGATGCCTCCGGTCGTTCGATTGCCGTCAGAAGCCAGAGAGAGAAATCCCTTCAGCTCCGATCCGGAACTCAATGTTGCTGAATGTTACAGATTAATGAAGTCGCCGTTGGGAATTGGTGACTTGAATTTCCGCGTTTGTTAGCGGCGCTTGTGATTCACCACCTCAGACAACCGCTGGCTAAGATTTTTACAGCTTTGAAAAAGTCTTAAAAAAATTTCTGATTTAATGACACCTTCCCCCGCTTTTTCTCGCTTTAGAGGATAAGAGAGAAAAGCGAGCGTGTTTTGCAGAGGTAAAAAAGATTGTCTTTAAGCTCCCCCTGTAAAGCTCCGCGCTCGCCACGGGATTCGGCGACCAGCCATTTGACCGAATGTCCTGGCGACGCGGAGCATTTGTGAGCTTGGAAAGTTTTTTGATTTGCGTCCACTCGGCCTCGGTATTACCGAACTACCAGCCAGCCGTCAGTTTCCCAGAACCAAGCGGCAACAAAAAAGCCGCAGGCATTGTTGAAAAACAGTGCCTGCGACTTTTTTGATTTCCACTCGAAGGGTCACGCAACGCTTACTTTCTGCGTTCGTCCTTGTAAATCTGGCCGTCCAGAATCGTCAGCACGCGATTGGCGTGGGCGGCGACATCCGGTTCGTGAGTAACCAGAATGATCGTATTGCCCTGATCGTGCAGCCGTTCCAGCACCTGCATGATTTCTTCGGACGTTTTGGAATCGAGGTTTCCAGTAGGTTCATCCGCCAGAATGATCGAAGGATTGTTGACCAGAGCACGGGCAATCGCCACGCGTTGACGCTGACCGCCGGAAAGTTCGTTCGGTTTGTGAGTCATACGATGGCCAAGCTCGACAGATTCCAATGCCTTCTTGGCCATTTCAATTCGCTTGCCCGACGGAGTGCCGTTGTAAATCAGCGGCAATTCCACATTGTGAAGCGCCGTGGCGCGCGGCAACAGATTGAACGTCTGGAACACGAAACCGATTTCCTTGTTGCGAATATAAGCCAGTTCATCATCGTCCATCTGCGACACCTGTTTGCCGTTGAGCCAGTATTCGCCTTTGGTCGGTGTGTCCAGACAACCGATCATGTTCATCAAGGTGGATTTGCCAGACCCCGACGGACCGATGATGGCGACGTATTCGCCGCGCCGGATTTCAAACGTAACTCCGCGCAGGGCGTGAATCTCTTCGTCGCCCATCACATAAGTTTTCCAAAGATCGTTCGTGCGAATCATCACGTCGCGCGGTTCAACGTCCGAGGCTTGTGTTTGAACAACGGGTCTAAGTTCGGGTTGAATCATTGTTGCTACCATTAGAGACATCCTCGTTTGAAAGGCAGGAAAAAACCAAAAAGGCAGGCAGCGAACTGTCATAAGTCACTGCCTGCTCGCCGCCTGGGTTACTTGCTGTCTTTGCTGGCGTCGGCGCCAGGTTTCTTGTTCTTGTCTTCGCGTTTGATGGCCTGATCCGGCTTCAACGTGCGAAGCTGACGATACGGGCCGATGACGATTTCCTGACCTTCGGACAATCCGCTCAGGATTTCGATGTCGTTTTCGCCAGTGATTCCGGTTTCCACCGGTTTGAAGACGGTTTTATTGTTTTCAACAGCAAACAGCCCTTTGATCGGCTTTTTGTCCTTCGGCGATTGCGTCTGCCCGGCAGCCGGGGCGCTGCCGGTTTGCAACTGTTGCGGATCGCGTTCGACCAGAGCCTGCAACGGAACGGCAATGATATTTTCGCGGCGTTCGGTGGTGATGACCGAAGTGGCCGACATGCCAGGGCGCAAGGCATCTCGAACTTCCGGAGCCATATTTGTCAGCCGGATGACCACTTTGAAATCCTTAGCTTCCTGCGAACCGGAAGTCGCGGTTTGAGCAATGCTCTGGCCGCTGCGAGTCAGCGCAGTGGCGGCGATTTCCACCACTTCGCCTTCGATTTCGCGTTCGCCCAATGCATCTACTTTGACTTTGGCTTTTTGTCCATGCCGAACGTTTTTGATGTCGGTTTCGTCAACTTTGACATCAACGTTGATGGTGGACATGTCGGCAATAATCATCAAACCGGTGGAAGAAAAGCTGGACACGGCAAAGGTTCCGACCTGAATGATCGGACCGCCGACCACGCCTTCAATCGTTGCGTATTGAGTCGTTCGCTTCAACTGGTCGGCTTGTTGCGCCAGATTGGCCTTTTGTTGGGAGACTCGCGCATTCGAAGCATCGAGCTGGGTCTTAGCCTGTTTCACACGAATCTCGGAATCCTTCACCTGAACTTCGGATTGGTCAACTCGCGCTTTTGCAGCATTCACCGAAGCCACTGCCGAATCGTAACGCATCTTGGCGGTGTCATACGTCGAGCGCGAAGCAATGCCGGATTCGAGCAAATCCGTCTGGCGTTTCAATTCGATGGCAGCATTATTTTTCTCGACCACAGCGCGTTCCAGATCGGCTTGTGCAGTGACAAGCGCTGCGCGTGAGGTGTTGATAGCGTTTTCCGCGACATTGATCGAGGCCATTTGATTTTGGACGTCCGCCTGAGCCGCTCTCAAACCCGCTTCTTGTGCTGAAGTCGAGTTTGCCAATTGAGTCGGATCCACTCGAAGCAGCGGTTGGCCTTTCTTGACCAAATCGCCTTCTTTGACAAACACATCAGTGACGCGGCCTGCGACTTCGGCGGTGAGGTTGATAAATTGAATCGGCCTGACTTCGCCATTGGCGGTCACTTTGGATTCCAATAACGAACGTGTTTCGACTTTTGCAACCTGCACTTCCGGCAGGTCCTTGCCGCGATTGAACAGCGTCAATCCAATCACAGTGCCGAGAACGACCAACACTACGACTCCGATAATGATTTTTTTGTTTCGTGAGACTGCCATGAGTCCAAATCCCTCCAGAGGATGATGATTCAAATTACGTCTTTCAGCTTGAAAGCTTGCTTTGTCAGTTCTTTATTTTTGTGGTGGAACTCTTTCGACCGGAAGCCCATACGAAGGAGGCTTTTTCCATGTTTCAAGAGAGTGACAAATTGTTAAAGTTGTTAAAGCGCATTGTAAAGACCCGTTAGGCTTTCAGACAAGTAACAATTCCATTCCAATCCGAAAGCGCGCCAATAAAAACGATGGAACTCCGCCAACCATAAACAATCGCCGCTGAATACGCCTTTGATTTTAATGTTTACAGGGATTTATCGCGGATAAATCGGTTGAAGTGCCATAAGTCGGTGTGTATAATCCGGCTCGCTTGAAAAGACTAATACACGGTGATGCCTCGCCATTCTTCCAAATGGATATCGTGTTCAAGCATTCAATCAAGTTCCAAATTTTAAGATAATCACTGGGAGCGAATTCAGGAATCGCCCATTACTGCCGAAGCGGCTTCCTGAAATCCTCACAAGATAACAACTCCCGTGAAAATCAATCTCGTTGCCGTAAAGTGAGAATCCGATTCACAGTTCTGTGCCCGCAGTCTGTGAGCCAGTATTTTGCATCCGATGCGCAGAGACCCAGGTTTCTGTGACTCCGATGCTGTTCTTTTACTGAAACCGTGATTCGAGACTGAGTTGTCGCCCTCTGAACCCCGTAAACAGTCCGACAAGAATTCCAACAGTCTAAATAATACGGCTATACCGCCATTAATCTGACCCTTCCGCAGGCCCCGCTGCAAAGTGACGGTTAAGTATTCGCGTTTTCGGTGAATCACATTCAACTCTATTTTTTACCGGTTTGGTGAAATCAACTCCGGCTTTGAGCGTCGCGTCCGCTTTGGCGCGTTGGCGTTATGGTTCTTCGCCTCACAGATTCGAAGAACTTAGCTAGAGGAGGAAAAATTGAAATCCAGAGTATTACTAATTTTAGGATTGGTTGCGTTTGGGCTGACGGTGTTTGCATGGCGAACGAACATGCTCACCTTCGGTCAGACTGTGACGAATCGAACGTATGACAGCCCGGCTGGCCAGTTTACGCTTCCGACCGTTGATGGCACGGCTGGCAACCTGGGCACAGATTACAAACTGGCTCGACTCGCTTTCGGGTTTGCTTCAAACGTCCCGCAGGTGGGCGATCTGGCGGGCGACACCGGAAACGGATTCAGCGATCGTTATGACTTTGAAAACCTGAATGCGTTCAGCATCGGACAATCTGCCAACAACATTGGCGATCTGGACAGCCTTGATCCCAATAACGAAGTGATCGTAGGCGGACGCAGGATCAATCCTGGATTCCGCTTTGTTCACATCGGGATGCAACCGTTCATCTGGCAGGTAGGCGAACAGGACGACATGGTGGCCACCCGCGAAGTCACAGTCTTCCCTTCGATTGACCACCTGTTCGATCCAGAAATTCCAGGCTACGGACCGGGACAAGCCAATCCGCCGCCCGGCGGTTTGGGCAATGTTGTGCTTGAAGCCGTAGAATTCACCGTGTGGGGAACCAACGATCGGGATGAAGCGCTGCTGGCTGCTCAAACTCCTGGATATTTTGGGCGCGGCGGCACGGGTATTGCGCCAAACAACAAATGGTTTCGAGCCACGTTGACCAGAGTCTTTGCGGAAGGTTTCAAGGATTACAACGGATCGAGTCCGTTCGCGCCTCGCCCGGCTGGCGATCCATCGCCACAAGAAGGCGATGATTTCGCTTCGCAGTGGCAATTCCGTGATGACAATGGCAATCCGGCAGCCGTCAAATATGTCGCCGTGTACGCCAATCGCACGCGAGATGAAAAATTCTATCGCGCGGATTCCAATGGCCGGGTTCCGGGCAACATCGCTCAGAGCAATGAAGCCGAAATTGACGCGGTCGGATTCCGTGAAGTCATAATCGAACCGTTTGCTTCGGTGGCGGGGCGCGTTATCAACGACGCCAACGCCAACGGCAAGATTGATCCGGGCGAAATGCCGATTCCAGGCGTCACCGTCAATCTGACCGGCAATGGCGTTTCCGAGACAACCACGACGAACGCCAACGGAGAATACAAGTTTGAAAGATTGATGCCGGGGACATATCGCGTCACCGAAGTCAATTTGCCGAATTATCTGGATACGGGCGTTTTGCCCGGAGTCGGAAATACGGCGATTGACCTGAACAACATCAGCGCCGATCTGGAAGCAGGCGAAGACAGCGTGGAAAACAATTTCCTCGATGCGTTGCCTCCTCCGCGAGAATGCACGCCGGGTTGTTTCAACAGCGCGGATATGTGGTTGCTGTTCGATATCTCACGTCGGGCGGTGTATGACGCCAATGGGGGCGTAGGAGCGATCTTCATTCTCTCGCTCAATCGCGCAGCCGCCAGTGACGATGAAGTTGTCGAGGCCTTGATGGGATTTGACACTCCCAGAGCCAGACTGGACGCTCAATTCGTTGCGGCGCAACTCAACGCGCTGAGTTTCCCAAACACGATCTTCAATCGCGGTTCATGTTTCTATAACGGCCCGAACGTGATCGTCCGAATTCCGGGCGACCCACGGTTGTTGGAGTTGCTGAATCAGGCTCGGACGATCTTTGCCACAGGCACTGATTTCGACGTGGATCAGTTGGCCGTATACATTGAGGCGTTCAACAACATCACGGCGACAACAGGAATCCTCTGCCCGTATGCAGACCCCTGATGCAGTAAGTTTGCGCATCAATGAATCAGACAAAATGTTGCGCATTTCCGCATAAATCGCTGCATTCCAAGGCTGTCGGTCATAGACCGGCAGCCTTTTTTTCAAAAAGGATGGCGGTTGCGCTCTCAACCGGGTTGATGATACTTCTTCGTCACCCACATAAATCCATTGGAGAAGAAATACGAAATGACTGGTTTTCAAGAAATCACTTCGATCCCGGCGCTGACTGAGGTGATTAAATCAAGCGAGCGCCAGCCGGCGCTGTTTTTCAAACACAGTCTGACTTGCGGCATCAGCCAGCGAGCATTCGGCGAATTCGAGCGGTATCTGCAATCGCCGGAAAGCGGATCGGTTCAGAATTACTTGATCGTGGTGCAGACTGCGCGCGAAGTCTGCAACGAACTTGCGCGCGTGCTGTCAGTCGAACACGAATCGCCACAGGCCATTTTGGTCAATGGCGGGCAAGCAGTGTGGAATGATTCGCACCTTGCATTGAAAAGCGACGCTCTGAAGATGGCTATCAGTCGCGGCTGAGTGGTATTTTGGAACGGTTCGGGATTTTTTTTCAGGCAAATCCGTCATCGAACGGAGTCATTTTGGTTGGATCAGTTTCCAGCCATGCCAGCCATGAATGATTGTGACGAATGTTCGAATTTTTACCTGACAGGACGAACCATCACGTCGTCGCCGTTGGAATTATGGCTGTCCGGTTTCCCCGGACGTTCGGCAACCTGAGCCTGGTCATCGTCTCCATCAAGCTCGGAAATTTTATCAGGATGATTTCCAACAGAGTTTTCTATTGAGGGAAATTCCATTGAATGCCCGGCAGGCCGGCCTGCGAACTCTCTGGCCTGGGTTGTAGAGATGGCGAAAATCGTAGCCAGAACCAGACAGCCAATCACCAGCTTCACCGAAAACGTTACGAAACCGGCACGAACAAGTGTGTGTGTGTTCAGGGTCTTCTTGTAGGTCTTCATAAATAACCATTCCCTTTTCTTCGTCTCGCCTATTCAATTTGTCACATTTCGCAAAACCATAACTGCTATTTGATTATCAAGCTCCATTGAAGACGGCTGTGAACCAGCGCTTCTTGGAATTTACAGCCACCTTCATGGTTCTGCGATGTCACGACTTGGAGACGCACTATACAAATTCAAGCCGCCTGGAAGTGTGGCACTTTCGCATCCCGGCAGATCAAACCGTGGGCAGCCCAAAATGGGAACCATGTAGTGTGGCATTTTTGTAATTTCCGACAATGAGTCCTTGTCATAACAGAAAGATTGACGTACTTTTGCCGCCGATTCGTCGCCCCCACTTTCGAGGTTGTCTGAGAATTTGTCTTTGAAGCTGGAATGCAGTAAGTGGAAAAACTCGAACGAGCATATCATCTGGCTTTCTTTATACTCGGTAACCAGGAAGCAGCCGAACATGTTGCGGTCGCAGCAGTTGATCGGTTGCAAGTGGCTGTGGCGACTCAGGACCGCCGCTACTATTACATCCCCCAAGGTAGTTCGCGTCAGCTTGGTCGTTCGACCGGTTCGCGCAGCAAGGTGACTCTCAACGAATGGCACCTGCTGCAACGGTTGGTTTACGACGAAGCTGAACCTGCAGAACGCGCTCAGGAAAGCGCGGGCTTCGACGATTGCCGGATGCTGATTTATTACCTCAAGCATCTGGTGAGAATTACGATCAAGCGAAATTCCTTTTACGTTTCTCTTGGAGTCACACGGTTTTTGCACCGGTATTCGATCACCGAAGCAATGGCGTTTTACAACGTCCTGATGCAGGATCCGAGTCGGGTCAAAGACAATTATTACTGGCGTTCTCGCAAAAGCCAGTTGCTCCAGGAAATTCAGGCACGCTTCGGTGAAAGACTCATCCTCACGCGAGGCGCTTATGGCGAAGAACGATTCATCCCCCGATCCGCACAGACACGATACGCCGACTTCGTTAACCAATCTTTGCAAATCCTGATGCCGTGGGAATGTTCTTGCCCGCTGCCTGCCAATCAAACGGCGGTGACTGGCGAAATTCCCGCGCTGCGTTTCGACGAAGATGATCCGGATAAAGAGCATCAGATAGAGATCGCTCGCATCCACACAGCATTGCATGTGGCCTGTTTCCAGCGATTGATCGCCGGACTGGGCTTGGATTCGCCGACTCAACGACTGGATTTGCCGGAGTTTTTTCATCCTGAAATGAGTAACCATAACTCGCAAAGAACAAGCGACAGGATCGGACTCTTTGACCAAATGTTTGAACCAGGCCCAAGCAACCCGTCTTCACTTCGCGCCCGTCTGGAAGAGCGCCTGACAAAGCGTCAGACCGCTCAACGAAACCTGCGCCAGGTCGGGATCTGGGTAGACAAGCAACCGCGAGCATCGCTGGATTTGAATTCCAGCAATCAGGCCGATTTCAAACTCTACGAAGGGGAAGAATTCATCGAAATCCGCCACGATGAATTTCCTGAAGTTTGCTTGGCGCTTTATCCGATTGATTACCAGATGTTGCGACAGGTCAAATCAACCGAACAGTTTCTGATTGAAATTCCCAACGGCCACAAACTTCGTTTTGCGTTGACGCCTGAACGCGATTCATTTGGCGAAGTCATTGGGGCCACAGTCGTGGTCAATGCCGAAAGCCGCAAAACTAATCTGGCTGACTGGCTGGCTTCGGCTTGGAAACACGCGACTTCCCCTCTCGCCGCGTTGTTGCCTGAAAAGTCCGCTCCGGCCTGGCGGTATGCCTTGCCGGCGGTGCTGCTCATCGTTGCAGGCCTCAGCGCGTTTGCCTTGTGGAGCGTCTTGCGAACGAACCCGAACGAACAAACAGCCATCACTCGTCCGGCGGAACCGGGCGGCCAACCGGCAACAACCAACAACAGCGCAGCGGCCAATCCGAATTTCACGCCTGATCCCTCCATAGCGCCTTCTCCACAGCAACGTTCTGACAAACCAAGCGCCTTGCGCGATCACGACGTAACCGACGGCGCGGCAGTCGTTCTGGTGGAATCACCGGCTCAAACGCGCAAAGTTTTTCTTTTCCTCAACCGCGAGTCCGAAGAACTGCAAACCGAACTCACTAATCGGTTGAAATCCGCCCAACTCTGGCAATTGACGGACAAAGAAGAAGCCGACACTTTGCTCAACGTCAGCCTTTCCACTGACGGTCAAACCGCGTCGGTCGAACTGGTCAATGCCAAAGGCCGCGTCATCTGGCCGCGTTCCGGCAAACGCCTGAAATACACTGGCAACGCCACGCTGATTGCGGAAAAGATTGTTTCGGATTTGCAAAAAGCCGTTCGCCGAACACGCTGACATTCTGACTTCACCAGGCAACATCCTGATCCGCAATTTGGGATCAACCGTTTATCTGGGTTCGCCCTGCAAGGTGAAAGCCGCCCAGTAATACGGCGACCGCCATTGCTTGCCTTTCCACATGGAAATCTGGGCTGCGCGCAAAGCCGCTGCCGGAGATTGCTTTTCATTCAGAAGCCCACGATAAAAGCGTGTCATGAATTCGGAGGTTGCCGCGTCATCCACAGACCACAAACTGGCAATGACGCGAGGAACGCCCGCATGCATAAAGCCGCGCGTCAATCCCATTACGCCTTCGCCTCGGACTTCCTTGCCCAATCCTGTGCGACAGGCGCTCAGGACAACCAGGTCAGCCGACAGTTTCAGTTTGTAGATGTCTCCAAGCCGAAGCACGCCGAGTTGCGACTCTCCCTGTTCATTGACCAGTGAAAGCACCAACCCGGAAAGTTCCGGCGATTGACTGTTGAGCAAACCGTGTGTTGCAAAGTGAATGTAGCGATAGGGACCAAGCGCGTCTCCTACCACCAACGACCGGTTCGCCTGAAAATCCAGCGCGACCATTCGTTTGTGTTCAGCGGCCAAAGACGCAATTTTGACCGCTTCCTGCCTGGAAAAAGGCAGGCGAGTCAACTCTCCCGCATCGCGTTCGCTGAAGTTCCGCAGAACGGTTTCAAGCGATTCCGCAAGAGTTTGGGGATTGGAATTGGGGAGCGGAGAATCAGTCGCAGCCTTGTTGGCGACCAATTCTTTATTGGAGTGAGTTTGACTGAGAGCTATTCTGTCATCCGATCCGTTAAAGACGGGATCGGCAATGATGGCTATATCTTCAGTAGGTTGACGACGAAATTGAGGATCGCGCCGCAATTCTGCCAGCACCGTCGCCGAAGGCACATAAATGATTTCGTGTTTGACCAGCAGCGGCGACGGGAAGACGGAGGGATGAAGGGACGGAGAGACATCACGGCGACTCAGTGCTTTTCTCGTCGTCCCACGCTCAATCTGTTCCTCAATCTCTGGGGCAGGGGCAGGCAGCGCGCCAAATGGGATGTAATTCAAAATTCCATCGCCAACGATGAGCAATCGTTTCGCAGAAAGCGCGTCGGCCACCGGTTTGAGCAAGACACCACTCAACGACGCCGCCACCTGATTCAATTCCCGGTAAGCTTCCTGAATGCGTTTCTGCCGCTGAGCGGGTTTCTCGAATTTCACCATCTGGCTGCGAGCGGTCAGCAGTTCATAAAACCGCAGAGCCTGCTCTTCGATTTCCACGCGCGGCGGCAACGTCGCTGTCAGCACCGAATTTTTCCCTACGGCCCAGACGTAACTGCGTTCTTCGCCGAGCGCAAATTCCACCAGCACGGATTCATCGTCCAGCAGTTCGGATTGAACTTCAGCCAGCCCAATCGGCAAAGGGCGCGTGATGGCGGCATAACGAGGATTGGCGCGCTTGATTTCGCTCTGCGCCTGTTCATAAGCCAGATTGAGATTGACGATTTCCCGCGCAACGGTTTCGAGTTCCGCCGCTGAGGCCTTTTTGCGCGTCAACGCCACTCGCTCGGCTTTTTTGACCGTCAATCGCTGTCGCAGATCGCTTTCGCGTTCCAGCAAATTCGTCGGAATTCCTTCGCGCAAATCAATCCTTGCTTCGACAATCAGGTCTGCCAAGGCTCGCGCCCTGGCGTTTTCACTGGCTCGAAACGCCTTCGCCAGATAGGTTTCCGATTTTGCTTCGTTTTTTTCAGAAAGCCTGGCAGCCGATTTCTGATTGTGCAGTTGCATCAGCAAATCAACATAAAACTCGTAATACTGCTGATTGGTCGCCGCAAACGAAGCTCGTAAATCAGAACTGAACACTTGCTGACGCTGGGAATCGAAAATCGCCAGCGTCTTTTCTATCTCTGCCAATGAGCCGCTGGTGTTTCCAAGACTGCGTTCGACGCGCGCAATGTCGCCTCTGATGTGCGCTTCGCGCGTCGCGTCGCCGGTCACTTCGGTCAATGCCAACGCCTGGCGAAAATGTTCCAACGCTTCTTCGCGCCGCCCGGCGGTTTCCGCCAAAGCTCCCATGTTTTTCAGCGTCACGGTTTCGCCATTGGCATTGCCCAACGCTCGCCACACAGGCAGAGATTGCCGGTAATAATTCAGCGCGGTTGAACTCTCTCCGGTCAGATCATGCAAGCGGGCGAGGTTGGTCAAAACCGCTGCCAGCAACTCGTGATCGTCCAGTGCTCGAGCCACTTTCAACGCCTGATGGTAATACTCTATGGCTTTGGCGTTTTCTCGCAACGCTTTGTGCGCGACTCCCAGATTGACCAGAACCGCCGCTTCATTGCTGCTATCAAGCCGCGACCGGGCGTAATTCAGCGCAGCGTGATAACAATCAATAGCTTTATGTTTGTCACCTAAATCGAAATAAAGCGTGCCGAGAGCGGAAAGAGCCATGGATTCCCGCTCTCTGTCTTCAATAAACCGGCTGATTTCCAACGACTGAAGGTAACTTTCCAACGCGGCCTGATGTTCGCCCAAATCCTGCTGGCGCAAAGCCATCAAGTACAACGTCCGCGCCTCGCCGCTTTGGTCGTCACGCTGGACAGGCGTCGAACGCCAGAGCGGCAATGCTTTTCGATAAAGTTCCACAGCCAATCGCAATCCAGCTTGTCCGTGTTGTCGACCAGCCTCATTCGCCTCGACAACCAGCTTTTCGGCTTCCAGGCGATCCGCATCGCGCGGAATCGCCGGTCGTTGCTCTTCGATTTTGATCAGATAACGCCCCGACTGACTCTGCAATCGGGCGCGGATTTCAACATGATACTCGCCGGATTGTTTGGAATCTGCGGCAGCAATCACAGACAGGCTCTGTTTCCCTGCATAATCCGCAAAGGTCACTTTTTGGCCGTCCGCATCGAACAGGGTTGAGACAACATCAAACGTTTTTTGTTCAACAGTCAGGCGCAGATAATGGCCCGCTGGCAAACCAAAACGATACTTATGCACTGCTGCAACAGACAACTCCTGTTCAATTGCTTCGCCTGGAACAAGCAAGGTTATGGTTTGGAAATGGTCTTGGGGTGTTGATGGAAGATTGGCTGCCGAGGTGTTCGAGATAAACACCGGGGGCAGATACAGTGTGGAAATGAAAATACACAGGCTCAGGCCAATGGTCAGACGGCCAAATTCAACAAGTCTCTTCCGCAGGGGACGTTGGATTTGGGCTTTTGACGCACACAGCTTCTGGCCTTTTGCAGACTTCTGATGGGGGATCATTCGTACCTCCGCAAAAGCTCAGTGATTGGCTGAATAGCTTTATGTCACGACGGAATGGAACGATCTCCATCTGTTTTTAATTTTGCCCACGGCACTGAAATGAGGATTCTTAATGGCTTGCCGCCAAAGAACGCCGTGGGTTTGCAAAGAACCCAGATGAAAAATTCGCTTCCAAGCCCAGAATTAACTGTCAGCAAATTTCGGCCAATTATTATTTATGATTTGATAGTGACCTTTATTCAGCAGATTCGTGGGGTACGCTTTGCCTCGCAAAAACAAAGTGTTCGCTTGAGATCACTCGAAGTTCAGCTTTGCATCGGCATCTCATTACCTGAGAGAAGAAAATCGCAAATGAGGTAGGCGGCGATGCAATTTGATTCGGGCAAACGTCGCATTGGTGAGGCGAATTTTTTCTTCAAGCCTGACGCGGCGACAATTTACTGCAATGAGTGAAGCCGTGCAAGACGCTTGTCGAAGAAAATTTTACAGATTACCCCAAAATACCGGTAAACCTGAATCCGCTGTTTTTATTGACTTAAAGAAGCCATGTTGGCTCAGGATTTGGCGGCGATTCCCTGCAGAATTTCTCATTAAGCCCATCAATTGAATTTGCGGAAAGCTTTGACAGCAAAATATCTTGCGGCGTTTGTTTTGATTGTGCTACTCTCCGCCGCGTTGAGTGCGACCTCACGGCGATATGCCTCATGCGCCACGCACTCAGATTTCTCATTGCGAAAAACCCGTCCGTAACCCCGTCTCTTCGGACATTAGAAATTCGAGCTTCAAAGGCGCTGCCCCGCTGAGATGCGCCATTCAATGCAAACACTGATCCCAAACGTTCCGATTTAATAGGCCTCCGCTTGCGAAGGCTCCCGTTCGATTTCAGGTATCTTGATGACTGCCCGCCTGACATTTACGGAACGTGGTTCAATCCTGGCCCCTCGATTTCAAGCTATTTAACAATCAATTTTTCTGCGGAGCCGTCGTCATTGACCTCACTTATTTTGACTGACAGTTCCCTATGACTGACGACGAGGAGATTTTGGGAATGGAACTCAAACCTCACAATTTCAAACAAAGACACATGCAATATAAACATCTTCAACACGTCTTCCTTCGTAAGGCTTCAGTGGTGGCTTTGGCATTGGTGGCGATGGCCGCAATTTCCGTGGCAATTAACTTCAATCACTCAGTGACAAACGCCTCAGCGGCTTTTTCAATTCAAAACGATCAACCCAACTTAGGGCCGGGCATTCCGCATGGCGGTTCGAACGCTCCCAAAAGCGGAGCCAGCACCACCAAACCCGGAAGCGTTCTGTTTTTTCCGAAATACACCAGCGACACGGCCAATCCGAGCAATGTCAACACATTGATTTCGCTGACCAACGTCAATCCGCGCGACGCCGTCACGCTTAGGTTGTTTTTCGTCCGCGATTGCCAGGTTCACAGCATGTTTTTGAATCTGGCCGGAAATCAGACGCGAACCTTGCTGGCCAGCAGCGAAGACCCAGGCAAAACCGGGTATCTGATGGTCGTTCCAATCAACGCCTTCGGAGTTCCGACGCAGTTCAACTGGCTGATTGGTTCCGCCAGTCTGCGCGACGCCAACGGACACGAAGCGAGCTACAACGCCATCAGCGTTTCTAAACGCACCGGCGGAGCCGTTTCCGCTCCGGAAGGCGCGCCCACCGCCGAATTGAAATTCAACGACACGGAATTCGACCGGTTGCCGCAATTGGTGGCGCTCGACCGGATCAACAATCAGGATCCGAATGCCGAGGAAGACGGTCCGATCCCTGCTGACAAAACCGATGTGACGCTGATCAGCCCGTTGGCAAATCTGGCCGACGGTGCGCAGGCATTGGAAGTAATAGCCATCGCCTACGATCAAAGCGGCAGACCTTACCCACAAATCGTCAGTTCGGCCTGTGGGTTGAGCCGGTCAGTCAGCGGCATTTGGTCAGTGCCTTCGCTGAACAGTTTTATCACGCCGGATCGGGCGGGCTGGGCGAACTTCTCAGCTCAGGTGAACGGTTCGCCGGTTCCGCTGCTCGGCTTGACGTTGAACGACGGCACGACGGAAAAACATCGCAGCGCACGGCTGATGCAGGCGCTCAATCGGCTGGCGTCGTTCACCATGACGATGCCGATTGCCGCGCCTCCGATTGCCGCGAACGATGTCATCACCACCAATCAACCCGATGCGATCAGCAATGGCATCGGCGCCAGCGAAGTCAAAGCCGGCAGCGCCTTGATCTTCGCGCGGTTTGCCAGCGGGATATACGGCGATTCGCGGCTGTACATCACCAACACGCATCCGACGCAGAAAGCCCGCGTGCGAGTGTTTTTCACCGGGATGGCCGATTCGACGGCGATGAACGAAACCATCATCAGCCTGTTCCCGAACCAGACGACGGAACTCAACCCGAATGATCTGGCTCCGCACCAGAAAGGCTGGGTGATGGCCACGGCGATTGACAACCGCTATCTGCCGCTGAATTTCAACTTTCTGATCGGCAGCGCGCGCGTCAAAGATCAACTTGGAAATTCATTCGGCTACAACGCGCTGGCCGTCGCCAAAAATTCCGCCGGAGCTTTGCCGCGCAACGAAGATTTGCAAACCGCAACCATCAGCTTCGACGATGAAAATTACGACCGGCTGCCTTCGTCAATGGCTGTCGCCGGTTTGCCAAGTCAGGTGGACAACACGACCATGCTCGGTTATGCGCGCCCGCCAGCCAGCATTCTCGATCCGGTCAACACGCGCGGAGCAGTGCTTTCAACTGTGATTGACGATCTGCTGAGTCAGGCTTCGGCAACGATTGGGGCTGTCGAAGTCAGAGTCGGTCTGGTCAGAGGTGGCAACATCACGTCTCCGCCGATTGCCAGCACCATTCTGAAAGGTCATCGCGGATGGATGAAACTTGCGCCCGGTTCGCCGATTTTTGCCTGGATCAACGGAGCGCCGAACACGCCGTTTGCGACGCAACCCGACAGTTCCAGTTGGACGGGTGGCATCGGTGGCGGCGTCACGCTGCACGCCTTGACGTTGACGGATTCGTTCCAACTGAAAACGCTTTCGACCAACCCCAACAACCATGCGCCGACGGCGAATTTTGAATCCATTGATTTCAACACCGAAGCCCGCGCGCAAAATGGAACCATCGTTCGTCTGGACGGCCGCATCTCTACCGACCCGGATGTGGACGATCCGCTGACCTACAAGTGGTATGACGGCGAAACGCTGATTTCCACTGCGGCGATTTCGGATTTCCGATTGAGCATCGGAACTCACGCCATCAAATTGATCGTCACCGACGGTAGCGCGTTGTCCTCCGAACCGTTGATTCGCCAGGTGGACGTTCGTGACACGACGCCTCCGGTCATCAGTGGCGTTCCGTCGAAAATCACGCGCACCACGGGTTCCAATGTTGGCGTGACGGTCAACTATCCGTTGCCTGTGGCCTATGACGCGGTTGACGGAATTGTTTCCGTGACTTCGTCCAGGTTGCCCGGCTTCCTGTTCCCTGCCGGCATCACGAATGTGGTCTTCACAGCGCGCGATAACTCAGGAAACACTTCGACCGCGACGATGCAGGTCGAAATCAAAAAAGGCACTTCGACGTTTCCGCAATCGGGAGGCGTGGCAGGCAACAAATTGCCCGCGATGAACAGCCTCAACGATCAATATGTTGTGATCGGTAAACCGCGCACGATTTCACTGGAAGCCAGCGACTTTGACGGCGATCCTGTCGCCTTCTCGCTGATTGGAGCGCCACCTTACGCTTACATTGAAGCGATGGACCCGGTCGCCCGCAAAGCCACGCTGAAGATCAATCCGCAACAGGGCGATCAAGCCGTTGCCACCAACGTTCGCATCGTATTGTCGGACGGCAAAGGCGGCGTTTACCAGACGTTGCCGTTCCGCATTCAGATCAGCGATGTCGAAAACGACGAAACCGGCAGCGGCAAAGGCCCGGGCGATCCCGGCGATGACGGCGGCGGTGGTGGTGGCGGCGGCGGTGGCGGCGGCGGAACCAATAATCCGCCGGTTGCCCGAATGGCCGCATTGCCCGCGTCCGTTCAAGCGACCACCAAACAGGGCGCCATCGTCAAACTCGACGGCTCGCAATCCAGCGACGCTGATCTCGATCCGCTGACTTATGTCTGGAAAGCCGGCGATACCGTGATTGCCGAAGGCGCGATTGTTGACGCCACGTTGCCGGTCGGAATTCATTCCATCACGTTGACCGTTTCCGACGGCAATGGCGGAACGAGCACGACCGCTCCGCAGCAGATTGAAGTCTTGCCGCGTCCGTTGACGATTACCGGCGCGACACCGGCCAAGATTCCGCGCTTCAACACGACAACGATGACCATCACCGGAACCGGCTTCAATGCCAGCACTCTGGTACGGTTCGACTGCCCGTCGTTCTGCAGCGGCGGTTCGCAGATCACAGTGACCATCGTCAGCATCGAAGAGGACAAGATCGTCCTCAGCGCCAAGACGACCAACAACACGCCGCTCGGCAACCGCGATGCCGTTGTGGTCAACCCGAACGGTTCCAACGCCGGTTCGGCCAAACTGTCACGCAGCAATTACGTTTCTAACTAACTGATGTTACGCGCTAAGGAATCGAACATTGGGTTTGACACGGTTTTCGTCCCGGCAGGGACAGCTTTGATATTAGCGCGGCAGTTTACTGCCGGGAAAAGCAGCGAATGAACCGGCGTCCTGTAGGGACGCTTGAGTTTCCGCCAGAACAGGATTCAAGCGTCCTTACAGGACGCGGCAAAGAAAGGCTCTGCTACCCGGCGTTGAAACGCCGCGCTAATTTCAACCGTCCCTGCCGGGACGAAGAAACTGTCAAATGCTCTGCTTGATTTGCCATCGCGTAACATCAGTAACTAACGCAGCGCGTTTTTCACTTCACAGGCCGTGCGAGAGTCAATCTTGCACGGCCTTTTTTTGCTTCACATTTGGTTAGCTGAAGATGGAGATTCAGAAGCAATGAGCGATGTACCGTAGGTTGTCCAGCTTGCGGAGCATTCTGTGGCAAGCTCATCAATTGCCCCTGAGCGGACTGTTTATGAAGCCGCCGCAGGTAAGACAATTTACGCTACAACAGAGAACCTCAATTCGGAAGCTTCGCGCTTTAACAGATGGCAAGCGAGGGCGCTTGCGCTCCCAGCAGCGCTTTCAGATCGTAGACGAAATGCCTGCGCTCCCAGATTAAAACTGCACCGTGGCGGCGCGGAAAGTGGCGGCGGCTTGTTCGTATTCGGCCTGGATTTCGATCAGTTTCAACCGCGCTTCGGCGGTGGCGCGTTCGCGCTGGTTGACCAGAAACAACGTGCTGTCGCCAAGCTGGAATTTGACGCGTTCGCCTTCTTCCAATCGCTGCGCCAGTTCGACTTCCTGCACGGCGACCAGATAACGTTCGTAGGCAGTGTTAATGGCGTTGATGGCGTCCAGCACTTCCAGCGTGATGCGCTGGCGTTCGTTGACGGCGTCGAAATCCACTTTTTGGATCTTGGCCAACGCCGCACCAATTTGACCTTCGGCGGCGCGCTGGCGCAACGGCAGTGTGAAACTGACGCCCGCTTTGATCGTGTTGCCTATGGCTCCCAAACCTGTATCGCGTCCGGGACTGACGGTGAAATCAATGGCGGGTTGGCGCTGGTTTTTCGCCAAATCCAGATCAATTTGCGTTTGCTGGCGATTCAGATTCAGCGCGCGCAATTCAGGCCGGCGTTCCAACGCCAGCCGCTGCCCGTCAGCGGATTGCTGGCTGCTGAAAATTCGCGGCGCATCGAAACTCGCCGGAGCCTGGCTTTCTTCGGGACTGGCCAGCGGGCTGCCGTCGGGCGCCCACAAAAACATGGAAAGTTTGAAAGCGGCTTTTTGCAAATCGCGTTCGGCTTTGACGATGGCTCCCTGCCTTCGCTGAACTTCCAGATCGGCTTCGGTGGCGTCAATTTGCGGCAAATCGCCCGCCGCGACGCGGTCGCGCACCGCCGTGGCGCGAAATTCGGCCAGCCGCAACAGATCGCGTGCCACGTCCAGTTTGATTTTCGAGGCCGTCCAATCCCAATAACTGGTCGCAGCCTTGAGCAGCAGATCCAATCGCGCCAGCTCGAATTCCGTCTGCGCCAGCGGTTCGCCCAATCGCGCCTGCATTTCCGCCGCAGACTTTTCGTTGATGCGCGCGCCGCGCAATAGCGGCAGTTTGAGTTCCAAAAAGTATTCGCCGCCGCTGCCCGTGGGCGACAATGGAGATTTGACCTTGCCCAGATTGAACCGCGTGCCCGCGCCTATCTTCACGCCGTAGCGGGTCAGAAATTCAATCCCTGCGTCTGCCACGCGCATTTCGCCGACTTTGCCGCGTTGCGTTTTGGCGTCGAATTCAGTGTTGAAACGCAGGTAATCGCTTCCGGCGGCAATGACCGGGTCGAACGCGCCTTGTTTTTCCAGCAGCTTGGCTGAAGCAATGTCGCGCTGCAATGAAACGCCACGCAGTTTGGGATGATTGCGTTCGACGTTCGACAACACATCTTCGAGCGTGATTTTCGGCAATTGCTGGCCGGTCGGTTTTGCCGTCGGTTCAATCTTGCGCCCACTTTGAGGTTCCAAATCCACTAACGGAGCGCGCATCAATGCCGCACGGATCGAAGCGGAAATGTCCGCGTTTGTCGTTTGCTGCGTGGCCGGAACTTGAGCCAAGGCTGATCCGCCCAGCCAGCTCAGGCCAATGACCAGCAGGAAAACGCAGGCGAGACGCCTGCGCTCCCAGCGACAAGATTGGAAAACGCAGGCGAGACGCCTGCGCTCCCAGCGACAAGGTTGGATGTTCTGTTGATGATTCAATCTACTTCTTTTCATTCTTCCCACTGCTTGAATCTTCCTTATCTTTGCCTTTGATGATCGAACCATTGTCTTTGCGTGGGCCGACAGGCGGACGTTCCACTGTTGGCGGGAACGCGTTGAACTGCCGCCACAACTCGAAGCCCAGCGAAACGCGGTCAAGCATCACCCATCCGTTGACTTCGCCACCGGGACGCAATTGATCGAGCGACGGCCAGGGTTCTTCTTTTCCGGCTTTGATGAGTTCTTCGTCGGGTGTGACAATAATGCGAAACCGCGCATTGCCGTCGTCAACGGCGTCAATCACCTTGACGCGCCCGGCAAAGGTTCCAACCGCAATCGAAGGCCAGCCGACAAATTGCACCGCAGGCCATCCGGCAAAGTTCAATCGCACCTGCCGACCAACGGAAACCAACGGCGCATCGTAATCCGACAAATACAATTCGACGGCTTGATCGGTTGTTTCCGGCGCCAGCACCGCCAGTTGATCTCCGGCTTTGACGGTTTCGCCGGGGCCGACTTTCAACAAGCGGACGATTTTTCCTGCGCTCGGCGAACGCACCCACCGCTGATCGGTTCGTTGCCGGACGTTGTTGATCTCCACTTCCAGCTTTTGCATGTCGCTGTTGGTTTTGGCGATGGTTTCCCGCACGCTGGCCAGCGACGCGCGCAAACTGTTCAATTGCGCCGAAGTGTCATTGTCCACGCGGCGTTGATCGAATTCGGCGACCTGCAACGCCTTGCGCGCGACATCCAGCCCGGCCTGCATACTTTCAAGCCGGGTGGTGGCGGTGACGATTTCCAGTTCGGCCAGTTCCAGATCGCGTTTCGACCGCAATCCTTTTTCAAATAATTCCTGCAATCGTTTCTGGTTCAAATCCGCCGTGGTCACAGCTTGTCTGGCTTGTGCGACATTTTGTTCAGCCTGTTTGACCGCGTCGGCGGCTTGACGCGCGCGCTGCGTGGCCGCTGGAATCGCCTGGTTGCGCGAACCTTCCATATCGGTCAATTGCGCCAGCAACGCCGCTTCGCGCGCGACGGTTTGCGTCAATCCGCTTCGCGTGTAATCCAGTTGGGATTGCAATCGTTCTACCTGGTCTTTGGCCAGAAACTTGGAATCAATGTCGTCCAGTTCGGCCAGCACTTCGCCCAAGGCGACGGTTTGTCCTTCGACCACGCGCCAGTTCACCAACCTGCCGGGAATTTGCGCTTCGATGGTTTGCGGGCGCTCCATCGGCGAAAACACAATCACGCGTCCGTAGCCTGTGACCGATTGCTGCCAGGGAACGAAATACAGGCTCAGCGTCACGACCAGCAGCAGCGTCAACAGAACCAGCGCCGCCGGGCGCAACGAATGCGGCGTTTTAAGCAGTTCGATGGATTTCAGTCTGGCGGGTCTAGTCCCCGCCAACCGCTCTTCGACCAGGGATTCTTTTGTTTGACGAAAGGTTTCCGTACTCACGATCAATTCACCTCGCGTTTTTGCAGAGTGGGGAAGAGTTTTTTGAATTGCACTGTCGGGCGACTCATCAAATCCAGCGGAGTGCCCGATTCCACAATGCGACCTTCGGCCAGCACGTACACTGTTTCAGCGCGCCTGACCAACTCTGGATCATGCGAAATATCAATGATCGTCCAGCGATATTGCGGGCTGTAAAGCGCCTCCACGATTTGCAGCTTGTCGTGTTCGTCAATGCCGGTAAAACCTTCATCCAGAATCAACAATTGCGGGCGCGCCACAATCGCGCGGGCAATCAACAAACGTTGCAACTGGCCGCGCGAAAGATTGCGCCCTTCGGAGGAAAGCTGCGTCTGCAATCCGCGCGGAAACTTTTCCAACTCGCTCGACAAATTGGTGAATTCCAGCGCCCACTGCAAATCTTCGTGGGTGATGAATTCGCGCCCCAGCAAGATGTTTTCTTCTATGGTTCCGGCAAAGATTTCATTCGAGTCGCCGACCAGTCCGACTACACGTCGCAAACTTTCCAACTGTGCGTCGCGCACATCCATGCCGTTGATCTGCACCAAACCGGTTCGTGGCGGATGCAATCCGCACAGCAACGCCGCCAGCGTGGATTTGCCCATGCCGCTTTCTCCAACCAGGCTGACGTGTTCGCCAGGTTTGAGCGTCAGGTCCAATCCAGCAAGAATCTGGTTGTCGTCCTCATACGAAAAATGAACCTTGCGACAAGCCACACTCGCCCCTGCCTCCGAATATGACAACTGGCGTCCTGCCGTGCGTTCGAGTGGCAGATCGGTCAGATGCCCGACCTTGTCCAGACTGGTCAGCAGGTCGTAGCCGTTTTCCATCAAACGAACCAGCTTTTCCAGATTTTCCAGCATGCCGAAGACTATGATTTCCGCCGCCACTACCTGCCCCAGCGTGAATTGACGGTTGATGACCAGCCAGCCGCTGATGGCCAACACTCCCGCGCTGGCAACGGCCTTGAAAAAATACGCTCCGAACGCCTGCCGAAATAAAACGCGAAAATGGTTGCGGCGGGCTTTGACGTATTCGATCACCAGATTGTCCGCGCGTTCGATGGAAAAAGTCGAAGCGGCGTTCAGTTTGAATCCTCGCTGACAGCGAGTGATCTCTTCCAGCCAGTCGGCAACGCGATATTTGATAATGGATTCGTCAATGCTGGTTCGCAATCCGCCGTATCCCAATCCCCACACCACCAGGACGACAAACAGAATCAAGAACAGGTCAAAGGCCAGCAGGTAAGGGCTGTAAAACGCCAGAATCACCAATCCCACCAGCACCTGCAACAGCGATCCCGGTCCTTCCAGCAGAATTTTGGCGGCGGTCTTTTGAATCATAATCACGTCAAAAAACCGGTTGACCAGATTCGGCGCATATTGACTGGTGAGCACGTCGTGTTCGATGCGCGGCAAGCGTTCCGCCAATTCCAATGTGACGCGCGCAAAAATGCGTTGCTGCATCTTTTCCAGCAACGCCAGTTTTAGCAATCGTATGAAGCCCGCAATCAACAACGCTCCCAATACTCCAGCCGTCAGAACTATCAGGGGCTGCATCATGACGCCGGCGGCAATCGTGTTGACCAGCGCCTGTGCCGCCAAAGGAACCGCCAGAGTCAGCAGCCCGATCAAGCTGGTGTAAATCAGAATCGTCATCAAGTCAGGCAATTCCAGACTCAACAATTGACGCAATCGCTGATAAGGCGTCGGGTGATGGGAATGTGGAATGGACAGGTGTTCGGTTGTTTCCATAATGTTCTCAGAATCACGCAAACTCGGATTCAGGTTCGGCTGCCAGATCAAATTTCGAGCCAAAACTGCCGTGAGCCGGATTTGAATGAATCTTTGTGAAATCGAGCCTGTTTCACTACGGTTTGCAAAAAAAATTCCTGGAAGATTTTCTGTTCAGTTGCCGCAATCTGCCGCAGAGGCGGGAAATTTTGCCGCAAAACACTGAACAAAAACAATTACTCTGTTTCACAGTGACCTGGACAGGATTGATTCCCCAAAAATTAAAAAAATTGTTTACAGTCAAAAGTCGGCATGTATAATCGCGCTTCGTGACGAAGTAGAGATGCAATCGTCACAAGCCCCGAATTCCAAATCAAATTCCCACTCTGCCGCACAGAGGATCGAACCCTTCCAACCCCCACCGGACGAGACAGTCGTCGCACTTACAATCAATGTTGAATTTGTTATTCTCTCCGTAAGATTCCCAGTGTCAGCGATCTATTGAAATTCATGTTGCTGCCTCGGCACGAGGTTTCCTATCAAGGTCTGCTTTTGGGGCACAAGTGTGTCCGCAGTGCATCCTCAAGGAACCGGCGACTTTTCCGAATACAACAAACACGTGAAAACAAACTCCGACCAGTCTGGAACTGCCGCAACTAAACTCCCCGTTTACCGCATTCAGCCGTCGCACGGTTGGGTGTCGCTTCGGCTCGGCGAATTGTGGGCATATCGCGAACTGCTGTATTTCCTGGTCTGGCGCGACGTCAAAATCCGGTACAAACAAACGATGCTGGGCGCGGCGTGGGCCATCATTCAACCGTTGATGACGATGGTCGTGTTCAGCCTCTTTTTTGGCAAACTGGCCAAGATTCCTTCGGATGGAATTCCATATCCCATCTTTTGTTATGCGGCGCTGGTGCCGTGGACGTTTTTCGCCAACGGATTGACGCAATCGTCGAACAGTCTGGTTGGCAGTTCCAATCTGCTCACCAAAGTCTATTTTCCGCGCCTGGCCATTCCCATAGCCACGGTGTTTTCCGGTGTCATTGATTTCCTGCTGGCATTCGGAATCTTGCTGGCGATGATGCCTTTCTATCACGTGCCGATCACGTGGAAAGTTTTGTGGTTTCCGGTGTTTTTATTGCTCGCGCTTGTGACATCGCTGGGCGTGGGGTTGTGGCTTTCCGCGCTGAACGTGCAATACCGCGACGTTCGGTACGTCGTTCCGTTCATCACGCAGTTCTGGATGCTGGCCACGCCGATTGCCTATCCCAGCAGCTTGCTGAGCGAACCGTGGAAAACGATTTATGGTTTGAACCCGATGGCGGGCGTTGTCGAAGGATTTCGCTGGGCGTTGCTGGGGTCGAAAATTTCCCTTGGGCCATTGCTGGCGGTTTCATCGCTGGCGTCACTGCTGATTCTGGTCGGAGGCGCGTTTTACTTCCGAAAGATGGAAAAAACTTTTGCCGACATTGTCTGATCCTTCCAGGCATTTTCATCACCCAAACTCAATTTCGAATTTCGCGCCATGAGCTTACGTCAAAAAATCGCTTATGCAGGCCGTCACTTTACGCCAACCTGGCGATACGGTTTCAACCTGAAATCCACTATGGCCTATTTGTTTGAACATCCCCAACTCGATGGCGAAGCCGCGCGCATTCTGTCGGAACTGAATCAAAACGGCATCGCCACAAGTTCGGTAGACAAATTGTTGCCGACATCTGCCCTGTTCGGCGAACTGTGCGACCAGGTCGAACGGTTGGAACAATCCTTTGCTCCAAAGCTGGAAGAAGCGCGGTTGGCGGCCAATCAGGATACGGAAAGCCTGAAAACCTTCATCTTCAAATTGCTGGGCGAAGTTCCGACGTTAGCTCCCGAAAGCGTATACGCGCGGTTCGCCTTGCAACCGGAAATTCTGCAAATCGCCAACGCCTATTTCGGTATGCTGACGCAGCTTCGGTATTACAACATCTGGCACACGCTGGCGTCGCAATCGCGCGCGCGCGAATCCCAGTTGTGGCACAGGGATCGCGAAGATCATCTGATACTGAAACTGTTCGTATATTTCGACGACGTGGACGAAGGAGCAGGGCCGTTTACCTACGCTCCGGGAACGCATCGAAAAGGCCACATCAAACAGGAGCCTCAAACATTCACGGAAAAAGGCGTTCAACGGTGGAAGGACGAACAGATGATTCCCATCGTTCCCGAAGACAAATGGATCAAGGCGCTTGGGAAAAAAGGCGACATCGTCTTTGCCGACACGCGCGGCTGTCACAAGGGCGGGCTGGCCAGAACCAAAGACCGATTGCTTTACACCTGCCTGTTTACGTCGCCGACTTCGCAGGTGGCTGAGTTATTCAACCGACCCAAGCACATTCCAATGCCAACCGACAAAGCGCAGGCGTTTGCGCTGACACGAGGCTGATTCAGGCGAAATCATCCAAAACAGCCGTTTTTCGATTTATGAACTCAACTGAGCGAACCCGGACGTATTCTCATTTCCGGCTGGGAATGAAGAAGTACCTGAACCGCAATCCCGGTTTGTTGAAAATCGTCCGTGCGCTTCGCGCTATCTGGTTGCTTGGTCCCTGGCGCGCGATGCTGGTCAAATATCATCAACGGTTCAACCACAATCAGGCGCTGCCTCGAAATCAGAGTTCGTTGTTTGAGGAACTGGATGTTGACGCAACAGTGCGCACGCTGGAACAGAACGGTTATTCGCCCGGCATTCAAGTGCCAGATTCGCAGATCGAACAGATTCTGTCCTTCAGTCGAAGCTCAAACAAAAAGAAGTTTCGTAATCCTCATTTGACTTGCGATTCGATCCGGCAGATCACGCACGACCCGAAGATCATAGAAGTCGCCAGCCAGTACCTTGGCGCTGAACCTGTGTTGTACCAAACCGATTTGTATTGGACGCTGCCTCCGGTGAACGAAGAAAAACGACTGGGAATGATCGTGCAAAAATCGCGTTTTCATTACGACGTTGGCGATTTTCGCTCGCTGGCGGTGTTCATTTACCTGACGGATGTCACTGACGAATGCGGCCCGCACGTCGTCATCGAAGCCACGCATCGAACCAAATCCGCCTGGCGATTGCTGAGCCGCATACTGAGCGACCAGACCGCTGAACGACAATTCGGCGACCGCATACGGGTGATTACAGGCCAACGCGGCACTGGATTCTTTGAAGATTTGACCTGTTATCACAAACACGCCGTCGGAAAAAAAGAACGACTGATGCTGACCATCACATACATGCTGCAACGAACTCCGTTGCTTTAACCCAGAGGAAACTTTGCAAAACTGGTTCGATCATTTTGGCGATGAAGACAATCCGTGTCTGGTGATTGGCGAAATCGCGCAAACGCACGACGGCAGTCTGGGAACGGCGCACGCTTACATTGACGCCGTGGCCAACGCTGGCGCAGGCGCGATCAAATTCCAGACGCACATCGCCTCAGCCGAAAGCACGCCCGGCGAACCGTGGCGCGTCAAATTCAGCCGTCAGGACGAAACCCGTTACGATTACTGGCGGCGCATGGAATTCACAGAACCGCAATGGCACGAACTGGCCGCGCACGCCCGCGAACGCGGATTGATTTTTCTGTCGTCGGCGTTTTCGTTCGAAGCGGTGGAATTGCTGGAACGTGTCGGCATTCCGGCGTGGAAAGTCGGCGCGGGCGAAACCTCGAATTTGCCGCTGCTGGAAAAAATGGCGCAGACCGGAAAACCCGTTTTGCTGTCTAGCGGCATGTCGGATTGGAACGAACTCGACTCGGCTATTGCCTGTGTCCGCCGACACGGCGCGCCAGCGGCGGTGTTTCAATGCACGACTTCTTATCCCTGCCCGGCGGAAAAACTGGGCTTGAACGTGATGGCTGAACTTCGCCAGCGTTATCAATGCCCTGTCGGGCTGTCAGATCATTCGGGCGTGATTTACGCCGGATTGGCGGCGGCAACGCTAGGCGCAAAGCTGATCGAAGTTCATGTGACGTTTTCGCGCGAATGTTTCGGGCCGGATGTCATAGCTTCGATTACCACCGCCGAATTGAAACAACTGGCCGAAGGCGTTCGCTTCATCGAAACCGCGATGGCAAACCCGGTCAACAAAACGGCGATGGCGGAATCGCTGAGCGAATTGAAGCGCGTATTCGGCAAAAGCCTGGTCGCAGCCCGCGATTTGCCCGCCGGTCATCGAATCTCTGCCGCCGACCTGGCCATCAAAAAACCCGGCACGGGCATTCCCGCAGCGCGTTACGGCGAATTCGTCAATCGAACGTTGCGGCGCGCGGTCAATGCAGACACTCTGTTTTCGGAGGAAGATTTTGAATAAACGAAAAGTGTGCGTGGTGTTGGTTGACCGCGCCAATTACGGGCGTATCAAGCCTGTGGTGCAGGCCATAGCCAATCGCCCAGAACTGGAATTGCAGATCGTCGCCGCGGGCACGATGGTGCTGGAACGATTCGATCAACCGGTCAACGTCGTTCGCAAAGACGGCTTCAAGGTGGACGGCGAAGTTTATCTGGAACTGGAGGGTTCGACTCCGGCGACGATGGCCAAATCGGTTGGTTTCGGCGTGGTTGAATTTGCCAGTGAATTTCAACGGTTGAAACCCGATGTAGCGCTGTTGATCGGCGATCGTTACGAAATGCTGGCGGCGGCGATTGCGGCGGCCTATATGAACATCTGCATCGCGCACATTCAGGGCGGCGAAGTTTCAGGTTCGATTGACGAAAGCGCGCGCCACGCCATCAGCAAATTCGCGCATTTCCATTTTCCCAGCACACATCGTTCGGCGGAGTATCTGATACGCATGGGCGAACGACCGGATACGATTTTGGCCGTCGGCTGTCCTTCGTCGGACATTGCGCGCACGTTCGATCGCACTCTGAGTTCGGAAATCGTCAACACTGGCGGAGGCGGCGTGCCGATTGATGCCGCGCAACCATATTTGCTGGTGCTGTTTCACCCGACGACGACCGAATACGGCGGCGAACGCGCGCAGATGGAAGCCGTGCTGGAAACGCTGCGGCGATTGGCCATGCAAACCATTCTGTTGTGGCCGAACATTGACGCCGGATCAGATCACATCAGCAAGGCCATTCGCAGCTTCCGCGTCAATCACCAACCAACCTGGCTGAGAAACCTGACCAACCTTTCGCCGGAAAATTACCTGAAAGTTTTGGCCAACGCCGCTTGCGCCATCGGCAATTCCAGCAGCTTCGTCCGCGACGCGGGTTACTTTGGAACTCCGATTGTGCTGGTCGGCAATCGCCAGGAAGGCCGCGAAACCGACCTGCACGTGACACGCGTTGCGCCAACCGCCGAAGCGATTTTCGCCGCCACAGAGCAACAACTGAAACACGGACGTTACGCGCCGAGCACGCTTTATGGCGACGGTTTTGTCGCCGAACGCATCGCTGGCGGTTTGGTCGAATTGCAGCCTTACATTCAAAAACGGCTGAATTACGTTTACGAATAAGATGCGAATTTTAGGATTGATCCCGGCGCGCGGTGGTTCCAAAGGCGTTCCGCGCAAAAATATCAAAATGCTGGCTGGCAAACCGCTGCTGGTCTACACGGCGGAATCGGCGTTGGCTGCCAAACGGCTGTCGCGCGTGGTTCTCAGTACGGATGACGCCGAAATTGCCGAAGTCGGAAAAGAGTCCGGCGTCGAAGTTCCGTTCATGCGTCCGGCGGAACTGGCCGAAGACAAAACGCCTACTTTGCCAGTAGTGCAACACGCACTGAGTTTTCTGGAACGGCAAGGCGACCGCTTTGACGCGGTATGTTTGCTGCAACCGACCAATCCGCTGCGGCGCGCCGCCGACATTGACGCCTGCCTGGAATTGATGGAGCGCCACGCGGCGGATTGCGTCGTCAGCGTGTTGCCGGTTCCAGCCGAATACAATCCGCACTGGGTGTACTTTGTGAACGGCGACGGCAGCTTGCGATTGAGTACAGGTGAGGTCACGCCGATTCCACGTCGGCAGGAATTGCCGTCGGCGTTTCACCGCGAAGGTTCGATTTACATCACGCGGCGCGACGTGGTCATGACGCAAAACAATTTGTTTGGCGCTCGCGTGATTGGGTACGAAATGGATCCATCGCTCAGCGTCAACATTGACACTCCTGATGATTGGCAAATGGCGGAACGGTTGATAGCAAACCGGCAAAATTTCAGTTCGTAATCTGATCTCTATTTTCCGTTTGTCATTTTGCATTTTTCATTTGTTGGCTGTGATTGCAGCAATGACAAATGAAAAATCAGAAATGAGATATGGAAAATTGAAAACCTCAATCTGGTCGTTTAATCACCAACTCTGAAATCTGAAATGTGCGGAATCGCCGGCTTGTTCGGCAACAATTGGAATCAGGATCAACTGGCGGCGGCGGTCGGCAGCCAGCGGCATCGCGGGCCGGACGCTGAAGGAATCTGGCTGTCTCAATCCAGGCGCGCCGGATTGGGTCATAATCGGTTGAGCATCATTGATTTGTCTGAAGCTGGTCGGCAGCCTATGAGCAGCCACGATGGCCGATTGTGGATCGTCTTCAACGGCGAGATTTACAACTACCTGGAACTGCGCGCCGAACTCAGCGAATACCCTTATCGAAGCCACAGCGACACGGAAGTTTTGCTGGCCGCATACGAACGCTGGGGCGAACGCTGTCTGGATCGGCTGATCGGCATGTTCGCGTTTTTGATCTGGGACGAGCGTGAACAAAAACTCTTTGCCGCGCGCGACCGATTCGGTATCAAACCGCTTAACTATCATTGGAACGCCGACGGTTCACTGGCGATTGCCAGCGAGATCAAAGCCTTGTTCGCCGCGGGCACCGTCGCCGAACCGGACGAAATCGCCTGGGCCAATTATCTGAACGCAGGTTTGTACGACCACACGCCGCGCACTTTCTGGCGCGGCGTGAATTCCCTGCCCGCCGGTCATTGCCTGACCTGGCAAACTGGCAAAGTGACCATTTCACGCTGGTACGATCTGGCCGAACGCAGCGGCGAAGCCTTCGATTCGCGCAGTGAGGCCGAAGTCTGCGAAGAATATCTGTCGTTGTTGATGGACAGCGTCCGGCTGCGATTTCGTTCGGATGTTCCGGTCGGCATCAATCTGAGCGGCGGAGTGGATTCGTCCACTCTGCTCGGTCTGGTTCACGCGGTGCAAGGCGAGGACAGCAATGTCAAAGCCTTCACCTTTGTCACAGGCGATGCCCAATACGACGAATTGCCGTGGGTCGAACAAATGTTGGCGCGGACGAATCATCCGGCGATGGTTTGCCGACTCGACGTGTCTGAGGTTCCCGCACTGGCCGAATCCATACAGCGCCATCAGGACGAACCATTCGGCGGTTTGCCGACTCTGGCTTATGCGCGCGTATTCGAACGCGCGCGGCAGGAAGGCGTGATTGTTCTGCTCGATGGACAGGGAATGGACGAACAGTGGGCTGGTTACGATTATTACCAAACCGCAGTGGCTTCGGCGGCGACAGTCGGCAGCGTCAGCCTGGTTCAAGGAACCAAAAATCGTCCGGTCAAACCGGAATGTCTGCAACCGGAATTTCGCGCGATGGTAGAAGAGTTTCGCGCGCCGCAACCGTTTTCCGACCGGCTGCGCAATCTGCAATACCGCGACGCTATGCTGACCAAAATTCCGCGCGCGCTGCGTTTCAACGACCGAATTTCCATGCGCGCTTCGACAGAGTTGCGCGAACCTTTCCTGGATCATCGCCTGTTCGAACTGGCGCTGCGACAACCGATGGAACGCAAGCTCGGAAACGGCACAGGCAAATTGATGCTGCGACGCATTGCCGCCGAATTGTTGCCGCAGGGCGTGGTCGAAGCGCCCAAACGCCCGCTGCAAACTCCGCAACGCGAATGGTTGCGCGGCCCGCTGCGCGATTGGGCGACGGCGCAGATCGAAACGGCGCTCGGCGGTTGGGGCGCCAACTGGCTGGACGCCGACGCGGTGCGCACTGAGTGGCGGCATTATCTTTCAGGCGAAAGCGACAACAGCTTTTACGTCTGGCAATGGATCAACCTGGGATTGATGAATCAACGATGAGCGACGTAGCCATAAGGGTCGAAGGACTCTCGAAACAATATCGAATCGGCGCTGCGCCGGAAAAATACAAGATGATGCGCGACGTGGTGGCGAGCGCGCTGACGGCTCCGCTGCGCGCGTTGCGCTCACTCGGCAAGTCGAAAGCTGATGCCGACGAACTGAGTTTCTGGGCGGTGCAGGATGTTTCCTTTGAAATCAAACGCGGCGAAGTGGTCGGCGTCATCGGACGCAACGGCGCAGGCAAAAGCACTTTGCTGAAACTGCTGGCGCGCATTACCGAACCGACGCTCGGAGAAGCGGAAATTCACGGGCGCATAGGCGCGTTGCTTGAAGTCGGCACGGGTTTTCATCAGGAATTGACCGGGCGCGAAAACGTCTTTTTGAATGGCGCGATTCTGGGCATGCGCCGCGAAGAAATCGTTCGCAAATTCGATGAGATAGTCGAATTCGCCGAAGTCAGCAAATTCATTGATACGCCGGTCAAACGATATTCCAGCGGCATGCATCTGCGGCTGGCGTTTTCGGTCGCCGCGCATCTGGAGCCGGAAATTTTGCTGGTGGACGAAGTGCTGGCCGTCGGCGATGTGGCCTTTCAAAAGAAATGCGTAGGCAAAATGGAAGACGTCGCTTCGCAAGGCCGCACTGTGCTGTTCGTCAGCCACAATCTGGCGGCGGTCAAGGAATTGTGCCAGACCAGCATTGTGCTGAGCGGTGGGCGGCTGGCCTTTCGCGGATCGGTTGTCGAAGGCCTGGCGCATTACGGACAATCGCTCGCCTTGTCTGACGCGGCTGAAGAAACCGCGCGCGGCACTCATTGGCGCAAGGTGCAGGTCAACGGCCAAAGCGATGGCTTCGCCACGACCGTCAACAGCGACAGCGATTTTTTCGTCGAAGCCCAATTTCACGCCGCCGCCGCCATTGCCAACGGCGCGTTCTTCTGCATCGTCAATGACGCCATCGGCAACCAGTTCATTCACCAACGCATCGGACTGCGCGATTTAAGCCGCGACCCGCTCGCGCCCGGAACTCATCTGTTACGCTCCTGTTTTCCTTCGTTGTGGCTGGCGCCGGGCGTTTACACGGTTTATTTCAAATTCATCGGACAGAGCGTTGACGGCAAACAGGAAGTTCATCATTCCGAACGTCTGCTGTTGGATGTGGCAGGCAGCGCCGAAGGCATCAGTCGTTCTTTGCTGACACCCCCGCTCAACTGGACGCTTCAACGCGACTTATCAATCTAGCCCTCAAATTCGGTTTTCCTGTTTACGGTCGTTAAAGATCATTCGCAGCCACAAAATACTTTTTGAAAACCATGACTGCCCCGTCACAACTCAGGAGTTCAAAATGAATGCTCGAAGGTTGTTCTGCCGCCGTCTCACCCTCGGCTGTCTGGCAGTTTTCGTGTTGATGATTCCGGGCAATGCCCATCCGGCCTTTGCCCAATCAGCGGTGAATTTGCAGGTCACTTTCCCGACCACGCAAACCAGCTTCAGTTTCAACCAGACTTCGATCATCCTGCGCGGCACGGCTGGCAGCGCCGCTGGCATTCAACAGATCATGTGGGAATCGCTGGCCACCAATTTGTCCGGTCTGGCCACCGGGCAGCAAAACTGGGAGATCAACAACATCTCACTGCGTTCGGGTCTGAACAGGATACAACTGACCGCCCGCGATTTTGCGGGCGCAACGGCGACAGTGTGGTTGAACATCACCTATCAGCCCGACAACGTCAGTCCGCAGATCGTCGTCACCACTCCGACGGCGGGCAGCGTGCTGTCTCCGCAAAATCCAGCGACCATTGCCTGGCACATTCTGGGAACGATTCCAGACGACTGGCCTGTGGTGTTGGGCGTGCCGGATATGACATTGGAGCTTTATCGCAACGGCGAATTTGTGACCAGGCTTTACGACCAGACGCGGGGCACGTCATCGCTGACGCTGAATGCGCTGAATTTTCCCGAAGGCGACAATTACCGCATACATGCGCTTTCGCGCCACACAGACGGAAGCCGCGGACGTTTCATCGGGCAGAGCGGCGCGTTCAGAATCGGCCCCCACAGCGCGCCGTCAATCGCTTCTTTCACGGCAACCGCTCCCAACGGCGAAGAATCAACTTCAGTGACAGTCAAACTGGGTGAGCAGATAAATTTTCGCTGGAAGCTGACGGGCGGAACGCCGCAACAATCCGTCATCTCGCCACAGGTTGGCACGGTTGTGGGGCGCGCATCCAAATTGATAGCCGCAACTCAACTCGGATCGGTGACCTACACGCTGAGCGTTTCAAACAGTCTGGGCAGCGACAGCAGGCAGATTCTGGTGACGGTTGTTCCGAACGACGCGCCACCGCCGACAAACGAGGTTTTGCACAACGGAATCATATTGCCTGCCGTCTGGCCGCCAGCAAACGCGACTTTTCAAGACACCACAGCGCCGCCGCCTTACCTGGTTGCGCCGCCCACCGTTATTCCAATCAACGTCGGACGGCAGTTGCTGGTGGATGATTTTCTGATTGAAAGCGCGACGTTGACGCGCCAATTCCACTCGGCAGTCATGCATCCAGCCAATCCTGTGCTTTCGGCTGCAACCGCCGTCGAAAATTCCGGCGACGGACCGATGGCCATGCCGTTTTCAAACGGAGTTTTTTACGACTCGAAGGATCGCCTGTTCAAGATGTGGTACATGTGCGGTTATCGCATCAATGTCTGTTACGCCACCTCAAACGACGGCGTCAATTGGACGCGGCCTTCGCTGGACGTTGTGCCCGGAACGAACATCGTTTTCCGCGACACGTATTACGTTGACGGTTACGTCAACTGGATTGACGAAGAAGAAACGAACCCCGCCCGACGCTACAAAATGCTGCGCGTAATTTACACACGGCCTGCGCCATTGGAATTCCATCTGCATTATTCGGCTGACGGCATTCACTGGGGGCCAGCGGTGGCCGTCAACAAAAGCATCACCGGCGACCGCACCACTTTCTTTTACAACCCGTTTCGCAAAGTCTGGGTTCTGAGTTTGCGCGATTTGCTTTCCGGTTCAACCCGCGTCCGCCGTTATGTGGAAAACCGCGATTTGTCTTTCGCGCTCAATTCAGTGGTCGGCAACACGCCTTCCTCAGTTGAAAAAACGCTTGGCGGAACTTCGGCCTGGGTCAAATCCGACAACCTGGACACAGCGCATCCCAACGATCCGGGGTTCACGCCGCAACTTTACGATCTGGACGTGTCGCCATACGAAAGTTTGCTGGTCGGGCAGTTCGCCATTTTGCGTGGCGATTCGGAACGTCCCACAGGCCGTCCCAAACTGAATGAAGTTTATTTCGGTTTCAGCCGCGACGGCTTTCATTGGCATCGCCCGCATCGTCAACCTGTTTTTGCCGCCGCTCAAAATTCCGGCAGTTGGAATTGGGGCAACTTACAGCCAGTGGGCGGCGGGCCATTGGTGGTTGGCGACAATCTGTATTTTTACTTCAGCGGACGCGCTGGCAGACCCGGCGGCGGCGCAACCGACACGGGAGGCGCAACCGGTTTGGCAATTATGCGACGCGACGGATTCGCCTCAATGAACGCGGGCGACGCCGAAGGAACATTGCTGACACGTAAAATCAGCTTCAACGGCAAATTCCTGTTTGTGAATGCGCAAATCGAAGCGGGCGGCAGCCTGTGCGTTGAAGCGCTGAATCAAAACAATCAGGTCATACAACCTTTCAGCCGCCAGAATTGCCAGACAATCACCGGGACTTCGACCAAACAGATGATTGCCTGGACGGGAGCGTCCGATTTGTCGGCAATTGCGAACCAGCCAGTCAAGCTGCGATTTTATCTTCGACGCGGAAAGCTCTTTTCCTTCTGGGTCAGTCCCGCCGCCGAAGGTTACAGCCGAGGTTATGTGGGCGCAGGCGGCCCTGCATTCAGCAGTTTCAAGGATGAACCCGACGACGGAGCGCCGATCCCGTCTTCACCACCAACTGCACAACTGAGCAGCAATGCTCAAACAATCATACTGGGACAAACGATCACGTTGACTTACGCGACATCGAACGCTCAGAGCGCCTCGATTTCGCCTTCCATTCCCGGATGCACGGTCAACGTCAATCAGAGCGGAGCCTGCCAGGTCACGCCAACTACTACAGGCGCGTTCACTTACACTTTGACTGCTTTGGGCAATGGACAAACCGCATCATCGTCCGCAACAGTCACGGCGACGGTTGCGCCTATGCCACCAGTGATTTCCAGCTTCACCTCTTCGGCGCAACAGATTCAATCGGGGCAAAGCGTCAACTTGTCGTGGAATTTGACCGGCGGCGCCCCTCAAAGTTTGACACTTACTCCGGGCGGAATTTCCGTATTGAATCAATCGTCGCAAATCGTTTCGCCATCACAGACCACCACCTATCGTTTGACGGCGACCAACGCAGCCGGATCGAACTTCGCTGAATTGACGATCACCGTGCAACCGCCTGAAACAACTCCGCCATCGTCAAATCGCGCGCTGCGTTTCGACGGCCAGAGCGGTTATGTTTCAACCGAAGGGCGATCATTCACCGCGCAAACAAAAACCTGGACGATGGAAGTCTGGATCAGACTTTCAACACCTGTTCACAATTACCAGACAGTGTTGGGCAACGGCAGCGGGAACGACATACGGCTTTTCGGCGGCGCGCAGGCCAGAGTGCTGCTTTCCACCTACAACGGCGCGTTCGCCAATTTCTTCGGCTCTCGCGTGGTGAACGACGGCGTCTGGCATCACGTGGCGGCAGTGCGCAACCAGGATCGGATTTATCTTTACATTGACGGGCAGCCGGACACAGACAGCGCCACCGGTCTGCCTTACAGACAACTTGTCAACAACTCAGACAGCAATTTCGGACTGCGAGCCATTGGCAATCGAGGAACGCCGAGCGAATGGTATGGCGGCGATATTGACGACGTGCGAATTTATAAACGCGCGCTTTCGCAAGCCGAAATTCTGGCGCATTACAACAACGGCGCAGGCATCGGCAGCGCCCCGGACAACGGGCTGGCAATGGGATTTGATTTCAATGAAGAATCGGGCGGAGCGCGCGATTTTTCAGGCTCGCTGTTCGTCGCGCCGCTTTATGGCGGAGTCGCCCGAATCGGACGTGAAACGACAGGATCGCCAGTGGACACCACGCCTCCCGTCGTCACACTGACTTCGCCTTCGCAAACCAACTTCCCAGCCGGAACGTCGCAAGTCACAATCGGCGTCAACACCAACGAAGCGGCAAGCTGCCGTTACTCCGCAGACGCCAATCTGCCTTTTGCGCAAATGTCTTTGTTCGCCCAAACCGGTTCGCAAACGCACGCCGTCGCCATCGCCACACAAAACGGACAAAGTTACAGCTTCGCGCTGCGCTGCGCCGACAACGCCAACAATGTTTCTGCCGCGCAGACGGTCAATTTCAGCATACAGTCAGCGCCCCCCGCCGACACCACGCCGCCGGTCGTAACCATAATTTCGCCGTCGCAAAGCGTTTTTCCGGCGAATACGACTCAGGTGCAAATTGGCGCGACGACGAACGAACAAGCCGTCTGTCGTTTCGCCGACAACGCCAATCTCCCGTTTGCTCAAATGACCCTGTTCGCTCAAACGGGAGCCGCAACGCACTCCGCCAACATCGCGGCGCAGGCCGGACAGTCTTATCAGTTTTTCGTGCGATGCGCTGACGCGGCGGGCAATGTGTCGAACGCGCAAACCGTGGCATTCAGCGTGCAATCTACGGGCGGAACCATCAATCGCGCGCTGCAACTCGACGGTATGACCGGTTATGTGGAGATGGCCGATTATCCGTCGTTTTTCCTGACACAATGGACGATTTCCGTCTGGGTTAAATCCAGTTCGCAACGCATTGATTTCATGACGCTGTTTGGCAACGGCTCCGGCAACGACCTGAGAATGGCCGGAGGCGTCATGGCTCTTTCCATATACAACGGCGCGTTCAGCAACTTCATAGGCACGCGACGGATCAATGACGGCCAATGGCATCACGTGGTGGCGATGCGAGACGGCGACCGTTTGCGCGTTTACATTGACGGACAAGTGGAATACGACCACAGCGATTCAACACAACAAGGTTATTTTTCAATCAACAATCCGGCAGCGCCCAACCGGTTCAATCTGCTTGCAATCGGCAATCGCGGAACTCCGAGCGAGTTCTATCAAGGCTTACTGGACGAAGCGCGAATGTACGCGCGGGCGTTGACGCACGCAGAAGCGCTGGCGCTTTACAACAACGGACTGGGAACGACAAATCCGTCGTTGCCGGGGTTGCTGGCGGAATACAACTTTGACGAAGACGACGGTCCCGTTCAGGACACATCGGGCAATGGACGCGCGGGCATTCTCAAAGGCGGAATCGTTCGCGTCGTTCGCTGAAATCATGCAAACAACAATTTCAACATCGAAGGTTCAAGAGAGCGCGGCAATGGCCGATTCTGACAAACCACAAATCGTCGCGCTCTCGTCTTCCCTGCTGACAGACAGAATTTTGCTTTACACAAACTTTCTGCCGGTTGTGAACAACGCGGCGGAAATCAGTTTATGGACCATGTCGGCCCGACAATCGGAGGTTCCCGCCAGCCTGGCAGCGACGATGGGCGGCGCGGTCGAACCGATGCCGGCAATCAAACCGTTCAAGGAGTTCCCATACAATTATCTGCGACGACTGAACGACCTGACCTGGGATTTCCGGCTGCATTCGCCGAGCAGGATGAGCAAGATCAAACATCAGCGCGGATATAAAAATCTGCGTATGCGCGCGCTCAAATTGCCTGCTCGTTTGCTGGCGTCGCTCGGCGTCGAAAAGCTGCTGGAAGATTGGCTGGAACAGAAGCTGTTGGGTTATCCGCGCAGCCCCGAAGCCGAAGAACGATTTCGCGCGCAGCGACCCGATGTGTTGCTGACCACTGGAACTTTCCGTTACGAAGAACCGGCTGTTTACGCCGAAGCACGCAAACAGGGCATTCCCACGATCGCATTCATCACTTCCTGGGACAACATCTCGACTAAAAACCGCATGGTGTTCAAATACGACGGCTATCTGGTCTGGTCGGAACGAATGAAACAGGAGCTTCACGAATTTTTCCCGTACACAAAAACCGCTCCGATTTATGTGGTCGGAGCGCCTCAATTCGACGTGTTCTTTCAATCGCGCTTTCACCAATCGCGCGAAGCTTTTTGCGCCGAACAGGGATTGCGTCCCGATCTGCCGATCATTTTGTACGCGCTCGGTTCGCCCAATTTCTTGCAGGAACATCACGGCGCGCTGCATCTGGCCGAACGATTGATAAGCGGCGAACTTGGCGATGCGCAAATGCTGGTGCGCCCGCATCCTTTGCACGACAACGGGCGCGAAGCTCAGATGCTGAGCAATTTCGGCGAACGCGTCGTCGTTCAACGCACAGGAAAAACCGGCACGGCTGTTCCCGCGCGCTCGCAGGACGAAAATCAAATCGGCGAATGGATCAACAGCTTTCGTCACGCGGACGTAGTGGTCAATCTCTCTTCCACTGTGGCGATTGACGCGGCGATTTTCGATAAACCTGTGGTCAATCTGGATTACGACCCGCAACCCGGCCAGCCCAATCAGGAACTGATCAAGGACATCAATCATCGTTGGACGCATTTCAAACCCATTGCCCAATCAGGCGGAATCTGGATGACGAACAATCCGGCTGAAACTCTTGAGGCCGTCCAAACCTACCTCAAACGACCTGAACTTCACCGTGAGCGTCGCCGCTGGATGGCCGAATATGTGTGCGGTTATCTGGATGGGCGCTGCGGCGAACGCATGGCAGAAAGTCTTCTGGATTTCACCGGACAATTCGCCGGGAAGGAGCGCGGACAATGGCGGTGATGAAACGAATGAGCGAAGAACTGGCCGCCACAACCACTCTCAATTCCTTACGAGTTGCGCAACAAGACCAGGAAGGCGCGCGCCCCGGCATTCTGGCCTTACTGCCGCGCGGCGAAACCATTCGCAATTTCGTTCACAGCGGCGCGCTGGACGTGGCGGCGCGCAATGCCGAAGTTTCGCTGCTGACCGTCATTCCAGACGACGAATACAGGCAAATGGCCGAAGAGCATTTCGACCGCGTCATCGAACTTCAGGCTTACCCTGAATCTTATGCCGCGCGATTTCTGCGCGATCAGCTCGATCTGGCTCACGGACGCTGGCTGTGGTCTGAAGCCGCCAAAGAACGCTGGCGATTGCGCGATCACGAAGCCAACACGCCGCTCAAAAAAATCAAACGCCTGGCCAAAAAATTGAGTTGCCTGCCTTTCGCCAATCCGGCGGGGTTGGCGTTGTTGGAACGCGCGGAAAATTTCGCCAGCACACGGCTGCGCCGTAGCGACGCTCATTTGAATCTGTTCCGCGAATTGAATCCGGCTCTGGTTTTCAACGCTTCTCACATTCACAGCCGCATCGCCATTCCGGCGGTTCACGCCGCAAAATCGCTGGGCATAACGACGGCGACATTTCTGTTTTCTTGGGACAACCTGACTTCGCAGGGGCGGATCGTTCCTCTTTACGATTATTACCTGGCCTGGAACGAAGAAATCCGCCGACAACTTTTGAGCATTTATCCGGCAATTCGCCCCGATCAGGTTTTCGTGACCGGCACGCCGCAATTCGATTTTCACTTCCAGCCGCAATTTCACTGGTCGCGCGAACAATTCTGCGACCGCGTCGGCGCTGATCCGGCGCGTCCGATCGTGCTTTACAGCACAGGCATGGACAATCACATGCCCGGCGAACCGCTCATCATCGAAGGCATCAACAACCTGCTGAAAGAAATGACCGAATTCGGTCGTCCGCAATTGCTGGTGCGCGTTTATCCCAAAGATCGAAATCCGCAACGCTTTGACGAAATCAAACGCCGCAACCCGGACATATTGTTTCCTCACGTTCCCTGGACGATCAATCATCAAATGCCGAAACCGGAAGACGCTTATCTGCTGACCAACAGCCTGCGCCACGCGGCTGTTGGCATTAATGTCGCTTCGACCGTCTCGCTGGAACTGTGCATGTTCGACAAGCCTGTCATCAACGTCGCTTATAATCCGCCGATTGACATCAGCCCGAAAGATTACCGGCTCTATTATCAATTCGATCATTATCGCCCGGTCGTCGAAAGCGGCGCAGTGCAACTGGCGCGATCCGAAGCCGAGATGAAGCAATTGTTGATCGAAGCGCTGGCCGAACCGCAAAAACACAGCGCCAACCGCAAAAACTTCATTCAACGCATGTTCGGCGAAACGCTTGACGGGCAATCCGGCGCGCGTGTCGCAGAAGTGTTGTTACGACTGGCCAGGAATCACCATCGTCAATGAACGCGACCGAAATTTTATACGTCGTCAATTCCAGCCTGGCTTCGCCGACCGGCGGTGGCCGCACGCGAGTTCTGGCCGCGGCGCGCCAAACAACCAAACCGGCAGGCGCAGAGCCGTTGAAAGTTCGCATTTTGTGTTTTTGTCCGCCGCAACAATTCCTGAATCCACGTCGGCTGGCCAGGGGCAAGGCGATGCTTGAACGCGAATCTGGCTGCCCGGTGCATTACCTTCCCAGTTTGCCGTTGACGCGCATTGGCTGGTTGAGAAAATTGAACAACTGGCACGGGGCTTTTCTGACGGCGTTGTTGTGCTGGTTTCGCGGAATCAAAATCGTTCACGGGCACGGGTTGCGACCGACGATCTTCGCCCTGCTGGCGCGATGGTTCAAACGCGATCTGCGCGTCGTGGCCGATGTGCATGGAGCGACAACCGCCGAATACCTTTACGAACGCGAGGTCGTGGGTTACGACGATTTCGCCAGAGATTTGGAATCTCAGGAACGACGCATGATGCGCGAAGCTTCATGGCTGATCTTCGTTTCCGACGCCATGCGCCGTTTTTACGAAAACCATTTCGGAATGAGCTTTTCGCAGTTTTCGATCATTCCCTGCGCCACCGAATCCGATTTCGCGCCGGACGCTTCACGACGCCAGCAATTGCGAATCGAACATGGATTGAATGACCGTCTGGTCGTTTGTTACGTGGGCGCTTGCGAAAGTTACCAACTGCCCGACGAAATGTGCCGACTGTTTCAATCGCTGCGAGCGAAATTTCCGCAGGCGTTTTTTCTGATCTTTTCACATCACCGCGAAGCCTTTCTGAAACATCTGGCGGCGCACGGCATAGAACCGGAGCATTCGCGCGTGTTGAGCGTCAAACACGATGAAATCTTCGACCTTTTGCAAATGGCCGACCTGGGTTTGCTGTTGCGGGACGAATCCATAGTCAACCGCGTGGCTTCGCCGACGAAATTCGCCGAATACTGTTTGTGCGGTGTGCCTGTGCTGGCGGCGGACGGCATAGGCGATGTCAGCGAACTGATTGCGCGGCACAAACTCGGATTGATAGTTGATCCCAAAGCGCACCGCCTGGACGAAGCAGCGCTGAAATTCATCAGCGAAACGCAAAACCGGCGGGACGAATTCGCATACAGGTTGGCCAATTTCGCGCGCAATCATTTTTCGTGGGACGCTTACGGCGCGGAACTGAGGCGACTCTACCGCCAGGCAGCTTCAGATGGCGCGTCGAAGCCGGTCAATGCGTCGCTGATCGCCGAAGAAACCGATTGCCAGTGAACAAAAGCCGACTTCGCTCAATGAATCTGGTCGTTTTCTCTCACAAGCTGTGCTGGCCTTCCGCAATCTCGGAATGTGGTTACGCCAGCGACGGCGGATTTCCGATGCAGATGCGCGCCTTGTCTGAATTGTTTGACCGAACCACGCTGGTTGTGCCGGTCGCTGAATCCGGTCCGACCGCCGGAGAAATTCCGTTGACTGGAAACAACCTGAAAGTCGTTCCGCTCAGCAATCCCGCAGGCAAAGACTGGCAACGCAAATTGCGAATGTTGCCCTGGCTGATAACCAATGGCGCAACCATCTGTAGGCAGACGCTGAGGGCTGACGCCGTGCATGCGCCCATTCCGGGCGATGTCGGCACTTTCGGAATGCTGGGCGCGTATCTGCTGGGCAAACCGCTGTTCGTTCGTTATTGCGGCAACTGGTTCGCGTCGCACACTGCTGCTGAAAGATTATGGAAATGGTTCATGCAGCGCGTCGCCGGTGGACGCAACGTCATGCTGGCGACTGGGGGCGACAGCGACAATCCTTCGGCGGAAAATCCGGCGGTGAAATGGATTTTTTCAACCAGCCTGACTCAACAGGAAATCGAATCAATAGGCCAGCCGCGCCATTTGGATTCGAGCAAGGATTTTCGCCTGATAATCATCGCCCGCCAGGAACGCGGAAAAGGAACGGATATGGTCATCGAATCATTGAAAGAATTGCTGGCCGATTTTCCTTCGCTGCGATTGGATGTGGTCGGCGACGGCGACGGCCTGGCGGAATTCAAACAACGAGCGGAGGATTTGCGAATCGCAGACCACGTGATTTTTCACGGCAAGGTAAATCACGAATCGGTTTTGCGGTTGCTGCGTCAAGCCGACCTGTTTTGTTATCCGACCGATTCCGAAGGCTTTCCAAAAGTCGTGGTGGAAGCGCTGGCCAGCGGATTGCCAGTCATCACCACTAAGGTTTCGATTTTGCCGCAACTGATCGGACAAGGCGGCGGAATGCTGTTGGAAAACGCGACCGCCGAATGTCTGGCTGATGCGACGCGGCGCTGTTTGAAAGACAAAACGCTTTATCGCCAGATGTCTGAAAACGCCGTGGCGATTGCGCGCAATTATTCGCTGGAAAATTGGCGCGATGAAATCGGGCGTCATTTGCAAACGGCCTGGGGGAATTGAATGTTTGAATTGTCGCAATTGCGCGTTTGTTTTCTGGCGGGCACGCTCGGCCAGGGCGGCGCAGAACGACAATTGTTTTACCTGCTGAAAACGCTTCGCTCAGCGGGCGTCGCGGTTCGATTGCTGTCGTTGACGCGCGGCGAATTCTGGGAAGCGCCGATTGCCCAACTTGGAGTGGAAGTGCGCTGGGTGGGGCAAAACAGTTCGCGTCTGGCGCGATTGAAAAACATCATCAGCGAAGCCAAAGCGTTTCGCCCGGACATTTTGCAAAGCCAGCATTTTTACACCAACCTGTATGCAACAGCGGCGGCGCGTTTTCTGGGAATTCGTGAAATCGGCGCGCTGCGCTGCGACGGATCGAGCGAAGTCGCCGAACACGGACGCGCGCTCGGTTCGCTGAGTTTGCGATGGCCGCGATTGATCGCCGCCAATTCGCGCGCGGCAATTGAATACGCCGTTCAGGCAGGCCGACCGGCTTCGAGCCTGTTTTTTCTACCGAATGTGATTGACGAATCCCAGTTCGATGATTACGAGCGATTCGCTCAGCCCCGCAATGGCGTGTTGCGATTGCTGACTGCCGGGCGATTGGAACAGCAAAAACGAGTGGATCGCCTGATTCGACTGCTGGCGGATTTGCGAGAGCAGTGTTCAATACCGTTTCGAGCGATCATCGCCGGCGACGGCCCGTTGCGCGCTCAATTGGAACAACAAACCGCAGAAGCAAAGCTCTCTGAAATCGTGGAGTTTCGCGGACTGGTGAAGGATATGAAAACCCTTTATGGCGAAGCAGACATTTTCGTCCTGACTTCTGATTGGGAAGGAACTCCGAATGTAGTGCTGGAAGCGATGGCTTCCGGCTTGCCAGCGCTGGCGACCAAAGTCGGCGGCTTGCCTGAAATTATCGAACACAACGTTACGGGATTGCTGGCGGCTCCGGAGGCGGAGATGGAATTGACTGCTTTATTGCGGCAGTTGGCGGAACAACCGCAATTGCGAACGCAATTGGGAAAAGCCGCGCGCTCTCATATCGAACAACAGCACGCGCTGGGCAGATTGCCCGGCGTTCTGGCGGATTTGTACCGTCTGGCATTGGCTTAAAACATCCTGCATTTATGGCGATACCTTACCTTCAACAATCATCCTCAGTTTTGCGCCCAACCGGAGTGCTGACAAACAATACGACGGTTGAAATTTCCGCCTGGATTCTGGGCCACGTTTTGCTGGCGTTGCTGATGACGATTGAACCGATCAAACCGTTGCTGGGAACGGCTCACGCATTGATTGTATTGGGCATCGGTTTGTTTTACGCGGTCAGCCAGCGGGTCGAGCGTGTGGTTTACGTCGCCGCATACATTGTCAGTTCCGAAGCTCTTTGGCGTCTGGCCAAATCCTATACGTTCTGGGAGTACGGGAAATACGCGCTTTCGGCGGTGTTTTTGATCGCCATCATACGCCACGGAATGTTTCGCAGTTCGGGGTTGCCGCTGATCTATTTCGCGTTGTTGCTGCCTTCCATTGTTTTGCCGTTGGCCAACATCCCCACCAGTTCGATACGAATGTATCTGAGCTTCAATCTCTCCGGGCCGTTTGCGCTGATGGCCAGCGTCTGGTTTCTCTCGCAAATCCGGCTGACCATGGATCAGGTCTATCGAACCTTTTTGTCATTTATCGCGCCGGCGGTTTCGATTGCGACTCTGGCTGCCTACAGTACCCTGACCGCCAGCACGATTCAGTTCGGACGCGAATCGAATGTGGTGACCAGCGGCGGATACGGCCCGAACCAGGTTTCGGCCATGCTCGGATTGAGCATTCTGTCCGCCCTGCTTTATCTGCTTTTGGAAAAACGCAGCCGAGGCGTCAAGGTCCTGATTTTTCTGGTCATCATTGGCCTGTCAATGCAAAGCGCTTTGACCTTTTCCCGCACAGGGCTTTATTCAGCCGGGTTGTCTTTGCTGCTGGCGCTTTTTTATCTGGCTCGTGACACTCAGGCGCGGGTCAAACTGGTGGGATTTGGATTGGCCATGTTTTTACTGGCCAATTACCTGATCTTCCCCGTCCTGGATGAATTCACAGGGGGCGCGCTGGCCAACAGATTTCAGAACACCAGCCTGACTGGACGCGAAACGATCCTGCAATCCGATTTGGAGATTTGGTCGCAGAATCCTGTTTTCGGAGTCGGTCCGGGCATGAGCACGTTCAGCCGCGGCGACACCTATCGTAAAAGCGCATCGCACACCGAATTTTCGCGGCTGCTGGCGGAACATGGAATTTTCGGATTGCTGGCTTTGATAACCTTGCTGATTATGGCATGGCAACACATGCGGCGCGCGCGCGCGGTTAGAGAGAAAGCGCTTTTGCTGGCCTGGCTCAGTTGGAGCATGCTGTTTATGTTTTCGACCGCCATGCGACTGGCTGCTCCGGCTTTCGTCTTCGCCCTGACCGCTATCACACTGTTGCCGGAATCTTCTTCGGAAACAGAGAACCAGCCTGATTCCGCCGCCAATTGGTCGAACGCCTCAAACCAATTGCCATCAGAGAATCGCTATTGGCCTGCGCGATGATTGGCTCGCTAGTAAATTTACAATCACTACAGACATGGCCGGTTTGACCGAAACGATTTACCTGAACAGTCCCGTCGCAGTGCAGCAGATGATCGCAGGCGTGTACGGTTGGTGGTGGTATCGTCGCCGTTTCAGTCGCGCGTTTCATCAATTGGTGGCGGAATTCAAGGCGCGCGAACGTTGGGCGGCGCAACAGTTCGACGATTACCAAACCGAACGACTCGGTCAGTTGCTGGCGGCGGCGTGGCGCGCTCCACATTATCGCCGCGTGTTCGAGCAAACCGGGCTGACGCCGGAAACGCCGCCGCGAACAGCGCTTTCGCAATTGCCGCTGCTCAGCAAACAAACCTTGCGAACCCAGGCGCGCGAACTGCTGACCGAATCGCCTGTGCCGCGCGGAGTCATCATTCAAAAATCCAGCGGCACGACCGGCACGCCTACTGAAATTTATTACACTCCGGAAATGCATGCCTTTGAGCTGGCCGTGCCCGAAGCGCGCAATTTGAACTGGGCGGGCGTCAATTACCGCGACCGCCGCGTCATGTTCGGCGCGCGCAAAGTCTGCCGCTTCGATCAACCGCGACCGCCGTTCTGGCGATTCAGCCCTGCGGAAGATTTGGCTTACGCTTCGATCTATCATTTGTCGCCGCAAAATCTGCCGAGCTATCTGGCGTTTCTGCGCGAATTCAAACCGGCAGTTGTCATGGGCTATCCGAATGCGCTGAACATTCTGGCGCAATACGCTCTGGCGACAGGCGATTTGCCCGCGCCCGCCAAAGCGATTTTCACCACATCCGAAACCGTCACCGAACAACTCCGCGCCAATCTGGAAGCGGCCTGGCAATGTCGAATTTACGACCGTTACGGCGCGGTCGAATGCTGTTTCTTCGCCTCGCAATGCGAACACGGTCGTTATCACGTCAGCCCCGAAGTCAGTTTGATTGAAATTCTGGACGACGCGGGACTTCCCTGCCCGCCCGGCGTCATGGGCGAAGTCATTGCCACAGGATTGCAAAACACTCTGCAACCGCTGATTCGTTATCGCACCGGCGACGCCGCGCGATGGGCTGTGAATCAATCCTGTCCTTGCGGTCGGCAGATGCCGATTCTGGAATCCATCGAAGGTCGCATCGAAGATTTGTGTTACACGCCGGATGGGCGACAGGTCCTGCGATTCGACACCGTGTTCAAAGGCGTCAGCAGCATACGCGAAGCCCAGGTCGTGCAGGAAAGTTTGACCCGCTTCGTCATCAAACTGGTTCCGGCAGAAGACTTCAACGAAGAAGACCGCGCGCGATTGCGAGAAAACATGAAGCTGCATGTCGGCGATGTGCAAACCGATTTTGAACTGGTCGAAGCCATTCCGCGCCGTTCGTCGGGGAAATTCCAGGCCGTCGTCTGCAAACTTTCGCGCGAAGAAATTGAACAACTGAAATGTGTGGCATAGCCGGAAGATTCCATCCTCGACAATTGCCGCCTGATCCGAGTTGGCTGGCGGAGGCCAACCGGCGTTTGGCGCATCGCGGGCCGGACGGCGAAGGCGTATTCAGCGACGAACGTTGCGAATTGGCGCACAGGCGATTGGCGCTGCTAGACCTTTCGCCGACCGGCCATCAACCGATGAGCAATGCCGATGGCAGCGTCTGGATCACTTACAACGGCGAGGTATACAACCATCCAGAACTGCGCCGCGAACTGGAATCGCGCGGTTACAGGTTTCGCGGCACATCCGATACCGAAACGCTGGTTTACCTTTACGAAGAATTTGGCGCACAAATGGTGGAGCGGTTGCGCGGCATGTTCGCCTTCGCCGTCTACGATCAACGGCGACGCAGTTTGTTGCTGGCGCGCGACCGTTTCGGCATCAAACCGCTGTATTACGCCGCGCTGGGCAATCAATTCGTTTTCGCCAGCGAGATCAAGGCGATTCTGGCGCTCGACGGATTTTCGCCGACGATGGATCGGCAAGCATGTTTGGATTTTCTGGGCCTTAGTTACGTGCCTGAACCGTTGACGGCCTTTGCCAAAATTCGCGCTTTGCCGCCCGGCCATACGCTGATGGTTGCAGACGGACAGCCGCAGTTGCACGAATACTACCGACTGGAAACTCACATCAACGAAACGGCGCAATTGCCCGATGTCGCGCGCCAGACCTCCGATGCGTTGTTGCGCGCAGTCGCGGCGCAATCGGTGGCGGACGTTCCGGTGGCGGCGTTGCTCAGCGGCGGCATTGATTCTTCGCTGGTGGTTGCGGCGTATTGCCAAACGGCGTCAGAACCGCCGACCACATTCAACGTCAGCTTCCCTGACCGCGATTACGACGAAACGCCTGTGGCGCTGGCGGTTTCCGAACGTTACGGCACGCGGCACCGGACGATCACTTCTGCCGATTGGGAAGTCACGCCGGAACTCGTTCAACGTTTGCTGCTGCATTTCGATCAGCCGTTCGCCGATTCCAGCCTGATTCCGACCTTTCGCGTTTCGCAGGCGATTCGATCCAGCGGCATCATTTGCGCGTTGTCGGGCGACGGTGGCGACGAAGCCTTTGGCGGTTACGAAAGTTTTTGCCGCGCCAATCGCTTTACGCGGCTCATGCAATTGCCCGTCTGGTTGCAAAACCTGTTGATTCGCGGAGCCGATTCGTTGCGCGACCACACGCAGGATTTCGGTCGTCAAATCGCCAAAGCAGTTAGGCTGGCGCAAATCGGCCAACGCAACGGCGCAGTGATGCTGGCCGGAATGTCGAATTACCTGAGCGAAAAGCAAAAATACGAACTGGCCTTGCCCAACGCATTCGCCGAGCTGCAACCCGCCGCTCGGCATTTCAACGGCTTTCAACCGGCTGGCATTGGCGATCTGGAAGATTTGTCGCGTCGTCTGACCGAAACGCATTTCACCGTCAATCTGACTTCTGACATGCTGCGCAAAGTGGACATGATGAGCATGCTGGCCGGCATAGAAGTCCGCGTGCCCATGCTGGATGAAGAAGTGGTTGCTGCGGGTCTGTCGTTGCCGCATAGTCTGAAAACCGACGGGCGCGCGGGCAAGCTGGTCTTGCGCGACATCGCGCGCGATTGGTTGCCGGATGTGGTCGCCAACCATCGCAAGATGGGATTTCGCATTCCGCTCGACCGCATGGTCACGCCGCAGTTTCACGAATTGCTGGCCGATCTGTTGCTGGCGGCGTCAACGCGCGTCGCCGCGTTCCTGGATCAAACGGTCATCGAAGTCTGGCTGCGGCAATTTCAACAAGCGCAAACAGCAACTCACGGCGGCCACATCAGCCGCGAAGGGTTGTATCAACGAATCATCATTCTGCTCGCGCTGGAATTATGGATGCGCGAGCATCATCTGAACTGGTAAACTAAGATTATGCTCAACGGAACTCCGCGACTCTGTTTTATTGGGCCATTGGTCGGGCGACATCCGGGATACGTCACCACTCAGGGAGAAATTCTCGCGGATCGGTTTGCCGAAGCGGGTTATGTGACCTTCGAAGCTTCATCGCATCCGAATCGTTATGTTCGTCTGGCCGATATTGCGGCAACCATCGTCAAACATCGCAAGGAAATTGACGTGCTGGTGCTGAACACTTACAGCGGGCCGAGTTTCGTTGTCGAAGACCTGGCCAGCCGTTTGGGGCGATTGTTCGGCCATCGCATCGTCATGGTGCTGCGCGGCGGAGCGATGCCAGAATTTATGGCGCGATTTCCTAAATGGACGAAAGCCGTGCTCAGCCGCGCGGATGCGCTTATTGCGCCGTCGGAATATCTGGCCAAGGCCATCGCCCCTTACGGCTTCAAGGCGCGCGTCATTCCCAACGTGATTGACATATCGAAATATCCCTATCGCAAACGCGAACGGCTGCAACCCAGACTTTTCTGGATGCGCGCATTTCACGAAGTCTGGAATCCCCTGATGGCGGTTCGCGTTTTGGCGCGATTGCGCGAACATCGCCCGGACGCCACGCTGACCATCGCCGGACAGGACAAAGGGCTGGAAGTCGAAAGCAAACGGTTGGCGGAAAAACTCGGCGTCGGCGACGCCGTGCATTTTCCGGGCTTTTTGAACATGGAAGCGAAAGCGCGCGAAGGCGATGCGGCGGACATCTTCATCAGCACCAATCGCATTGACAACATGCCGGTTTCCGTCGTCGAAGCCTGCGCCATGGGATTGCCGGTCATTTCCACCGATGTCGGCGGGATGGCGGATTTGCTGACGCACGGTGAAAACGGATTGCTGGTTCCCGACAACGACGACGAACAAATGGTCGAAGCCATTCTCGCTTTACTGGACGATCCAATGCTGGCTGCAAAGCTCTCCGAACAAGGGCGCGCACTGGCGGAACGCTCCTCGTGGCCTCGTGTAAAACAACAACTGGATCAGGTTTTCAATGAAATTCTCTGACCGAATATCAAGGAGCGATTTGAATGTGCGGCTTGTGTGGAATCGCCTTCAACAACCCCAGCCATTTGCCGAACGAATGGCAACTGACCGCCATGCGGGACAGCCTGGCTCACCGCGGGCCGGATGACGCTGGCAATTATCTTGCGCCGGGTATTGCGCTCGGTTCGCGCCGATTGGCGATTCTGGATTTGTCCCCGCGCGGTCACATGCCAATGACCAGCGAAGACGGACGTTACCGGATTGCTTACAACGGCGAAGTGTACAACTACCGCGAATTGCGTCCGGCGCTGGAAGCGCGCGGCTTCCGGTTTCAGTCGAACACCGACACGGAAGTTCTGCTCAATCTGTATCGCGCGGAAGGCGCGGCGATGCTGGACAAATTGAACGGCATGTTCGTCTTTGCCATTTGGGATGAAGAAGAAAAGAGCCTGTTCATTGCGCGCGACCGATTGGGCGTCAAACCGCTTTATTACGCCGAACGGCCTGACGGTTTGTATTTCGCGTCAGAGGAAAAAGCGCTGTTTGTCGCCGGAGTCCCTGCCGAATTTGACGAAACCTGTTGGGAAGAACTGCTCTGCTTTCGTTATGTCGCTGGCGAACGAACGCCGTTCGTCGGCGTCAAACGTTTGCTGCCCGGCCATTACCTGACCTGGAAAGCGGGACAGCTTCAGATTCGACGCTGGTGGAATCTGGCAGAGCGCGTCCTGCAACAACGCGGAACAGCGCCGAAAGACGCAGTGGAATGGTTTCGCGCAACGTTTGACAGCGCCGTCAATCTGCGCCGCATCAGCGATGTTCCGGTCGGCGTGCTGCTCAGCGGCGGGCTGGATTCAAGCAGCATAGCCGCTTCGCTGGCCTTGCAGGCGGGCGAAGGCATTGCGACCTTCACCGTTCGGTTCGACGAAACCGGATACGACGAAGGGCCGCTGGCGCAACAAATCGCCGAGCAATATCGTCTGGATTATCACGAACTTTATGTCAAAGACGACGACCTGCTGGCGCGCATTGAACAGGCCTCGTGGTTCAACGACGAACCACTGGCTCACGGCAACGACATTCACTTGCTGGCAATTTCGGAATTCGCAAAACCGCGCGTCACCGTTTTGCTGTCGGGCGAAGGCGCGGACGAAACCCTTGGCGGATACGTCCGCTACCAACCGCTGCAACACCCCAGACTGTTGAACGCTGCGCGGCCTGTGTTGCCGGGCGTGTCGTCGGCGTTTCATCTGGGAGGGCGATTTAACAAACTGGCGCGCTTTTTGAAATTGGGAGCAACAGACCGCATGGTGCTTTTCAATTCCTGCGATCTGTTGCCGCACGAAATGGACGTGCTGGCTGAACCGGCGCAGCAATCATTTGAGTACCGCGAACGCATTCTGGCCGAAGCTCAACACCTTTACCCAGGCGATTACGTCCGGCAGGCGATGTACAACGACCAGCACACCTTTTTGTGTTCGGTGCTGGATCGCAATGACCGCACAACCATGGGCGCGTCCATCGAATGCCGCGTGCCGTTTCTGGATTATCGCCTGGTCGAAGGATTGGCGGCATTGCCCAGCGAAAAGCTGCTGTCGAAACAGCAAAGCAAACACCTGTTGCGAAAAGCCATTGCCGACCGCTTGCCAGCCGAAATTCGCGCGCATCGAAAATGGGGCTTCGGCGTTCCCTGGAAAAACTACTTCCGCCAAAACCCTGAGTTTCGCCAGTTCATTTTGCGGCTCCCTGAACACGAAGCCTTGCTCGGTTCGCCTTTTATAATCACCAAACTGCGTCTGGCGATTGCGGAGTTTATGAACGGCGACAATCGCCGCGAACCGCTGATTCGGCAAATGGCGATGGTGGTATTGTGGCGACAGAGTTACTTCGCTCGCTTGCGTCTGTCCCAGCTCGCCGCAAAATGCGCTGAACCGTCGGTTGCAGCGCATTGAACAGTGGCAGGAGCCTCATTAAATGAAGAAAACTTCGGAAGTGGAAATTCGTTCATTGACGGCGGCAGAGTTGGAATCGGTGGCGCGAGTGCATCTGGCCGCATTTCCAGACAGCGCCTTGACGGCATTGGGCCTTGAACCTGTTCGCCGATATTACGAATGGCTGCTTTCCGGTCCGCACGAATCGCTGACCATCGGCGCGTGGTGTGAAGGCGAATTCGCCGGATTCTGTTTCGCAGGCGTTTTTCGCGGAGCCATGTCGGGCTTTTTAAGTCGCAACCGGAATTACCTAGCCTGGCGTGTTATGACTCATCCCTGGCTGATGTTCAACCCGCTGTTTCGAGACCGACTGGTCAACGGACTGAACGTTTATCGGCGCTTTCGTTCGCAAACGCCGTCTTCCCAAAAACCGCTTCCAGCTTCGCAACGTCGTTTCGGAATTCTGGCCATCGCCGTCAATCCTCAAATTCAAGGTTTCGGCGTCGGCAAGAAACTGATGCTGTTTTCTGAAAACACCGCGCGCGAACGCGGATTCAATCTGATGCAGTTGAGCGTCAATCCGCAAAATTCACAGGCAATCGGTTTTTATGAATCACTGGGTTGGCGCAAATCCGAACGAGAAGAAATCTGGAAAGGCGAAATGCTGAAGACGCTTCAGTGATTGCAATGGTTGACACATCAGCAAAACCAGAAATTGATTGGCCGTTTGTGTCGGTAGTCATGCCCGTGCGCAACGAAGCCTCTCACATCGCCGATTGTCTGGCGGATGCGCTGGGCCAGGATTACCCGGCGGATCGGTTCGAAGTGCTGGTGGCGGACGGTTGTTCAACCGATGCGACTCCGCAAATCATCGCCGAGCTACAGACTCGCCATTTCAATTTGCGATTGATTCCAAATCCGCAGCGCATCACGCCGACCGGATTGAATGCCGCCATACGCGCTGCGCACGGCGAAATCATCGCGCGAATGGATGCGCACACCGAATACGCACGCGATTATCTGCGCCAATGCGTGATGGTGTTGAAAGAAACCGGCGCGCAAAACGTCGGCGGCGCGGCGCGCACCAAAGCCAACGGCTATCTGCAACAAGCGATCAGTCTGGCTTATCACTCGCCGTTTTCCGCCGGAGGCGCGCGCTTTCACAACGTAGAATACGAAGGCGAAGTGGACACCGTCACTTATGGCTGCTGGCTCAAACAGACGCTGCTCGATCTGGGATTGTTCGACGAAGAACTGGTTCGCAATCAGGACGACGAACTCAATCTGCGGCTGACTCGACAAGGCGGCAAAATCTGGCAATCGGCGCGGATTCGTTCGTGGTATCACCCGCGCGCATCGCTGGCGACATTGCTGCGGCAGTATTCGCAATACGGATATTGGAAAGTGCGCGTCATCCAAAAACACAAACTTCCGGCTTCGTGGCGACATCTGGTTCCGGGCGCGTGGTTGGGCAGTTTGATTTTGCTGGCGCTGCTGGCTCCGCTCCATCCCTGGATTTTCGCGCTGCTGATGGTTCACATGTTCATTTATCTGCTGGCCAACCTGATGGCAACGCTGCTGACCTGTCTTCGAGCAAACGACTTTCGCTTCCTTCCCATTTTGCCTATCGTTTTTGCCTGCTATCACGTTGGATATGGATTCGGTTTTTTGCGCGGTTTGATTGATTTCGTTCTCTTGCGCAGAGGCGCGCGCGAAAGCTTCAGCGCGCTGACACGCGGACAAACCCGATAGCCTTCCTCTTTCAGCCAATTGCTGCCGGAAAAAAGCATTGACCGTTTTTTCACCGATGGGCTACACTCCGGCTTCCAGTGAAGCTATTCACATTGATTTCACTGACGCCCCGTCTTCTTGATGCTATTGCCTCGCAGCATCGGTTTCCCTTTTAATTTTGGTTCTTGCAGGATCGCGCGCCATTCTCCCACTGGCTTTACCATACAGTTGGTTTCGGTCAGTCGTTTTGTTATGGCTGCTCTGACCAGTTTGACGCATCCAGGCTTGCAATCATCTATCGCTTAACAATCAATCCCCAAATGCGTCCGCGACGCTGTACCACGGACTTATGCAACTGAAATTTTCCTTTTTTTTACGAACGTTTTCTCTCTCCACTCTCAAGCGTCGGGTCATAACTCAATTGCCGCTGGCCGTCATCAGCGGTTGGCGCATTTCGGCATTGACGCTCGGTCTGGCTATGACCATCAGCGCGATGTTTGCACTGCGCCAGACTACGGCGCAAATCAACAACAACAATATCAGCTTGACGGCTACGGTGACCGGGCCGACGGAAGTCAGGTTGAACTGGCGTATTATCGGCTCGACTTCAGTAACGTCGTTTCGCGTCATGCGGGCGTTGGCAAGCACTCCGCAGGCTTCCCAGTTAATCACGACTACGCCTTCCACGACGACCAGCTTTGTGGATACGACCGTCTCGCCAAACACTGGCTATAGCTACACCATCCGCGGAGTTCTTTCTGGAGGTGGGTTGATCACAATTCCGTCGAACACTGTGACCATCACTACGCCTGCTGATCCGAATGGAACTCCAACACCAACGCCAACACCAACGCCAACCGCGACTCCGACTCCGACACCGACCGCCACTCCGTCGCCAACTCCGGTTGCGACTCCACCTGCCGCGCCAACCAGCGGGATATTCGTCGCGCCGAATGGCAGTTCGGGCAACACAGGCAGTTTGCAAAATCCGATTGATCTGACAAAGGCATTGGCCAGCAACAGTCCCGCGCGTCCCGGCGACACCGTCTGGCTGCGCGGAGGCGTTTACAGCGTTCCGAACGCGCCCCTCACCGGAACGGAAAATTGCGCTTATGCCTGCTTTGTGAACGGCACACAATCAGCGCCAATTACCATTCGAGCCTATCCCGGCGAACGCGCAATTGTGCATGGCGGAATTCGGGTTGAAGGCTCTTACATAACCTTCCGTGATTTTGAGATCACGAACCCGCACCCGGATCGCACGCGAGAACGTCCCAAGGGGATGAACGTCCTGGGCCATCACATCAAAATCATCAACATGGTGATTCACGACAACGGCGACGGCATTGCGTTCTGGGCGCCAGCGGTGGATTCCGAAATTTACGGATGCCTGATTTACGCCAATGGCTGGGAAGGCGAGTTCAGAGGAAACGGCCACGGCATTTATTCCCAGAACCGCGACGGCGAAAAGCAGATTGTGGATTGCGTCTCTTTCGACAATTACGCTACCGGCATGAAGGGCTTTGCCGAAGCCGGTTACGCCATCGGCTATCGGTTTGAAGGAAACATTTCATTCAACAATGGCTCTCCGGCGCGTCCGCGCACCGAATTCACACGCCAGCCGAACATACTGGTCGGCACGGCTGTTCAACCGGCGGACAGAATTGTCATCAAAAACAATTACGCATATCACCCGCTCAACAGCAGAGGTTCCTCGCTTGGACTTGGCTATGTCGCCAATCCCAACATCACGGCAGTCGTCCAAGATAATTATCTGGTCAGCGGACTCGCCCCGACGGTTTATTTGAAATACTGGCAAAATCTGACCTTCACCGGAAACACAGTGATTGGCAACGGACAGGTCATGTCTGCTCATCCGCCGACCAATACTCCCTGGAGCGCTTATCAATGGGACAACAATCAGTATTTTTCGACTGCTGTTAATCCCTGGGACACTCCCGGTCGCGTGTACAGCTTCAGCAACTGGAAACAAGCCAGTTCGCTCGATCAAAACAGCCAATGGCTGACCGCCACCAACAATCGCCCAACCGGCGTCAAAGTCTTCGTGCGTCCCAACCAATATGAAACCGGGCGCGCAAACATCGCGGTCTACAACTGGGATTTGCGAAGCCAGGTTTCTGTGGATGTTTCCGGCGTTTTGCAACTCGGCGCGCGTTATGAAGTCCGCAACCCGCAGGATTTTTACGGCGCACCGATTTTGTCCGGCACATACAATGGTCAGCCGTTGAATTTGCCTATGACAGGTTCGACCACCAGCCCCGAATTCAACGCCTTCATACTGGTCACAACCGGCAACGCCTCTCCGCCGGCAAACCCAACCCCGACTCCCACGCCGACACCAACTCCAACTCCCAAACCAAGCCCCACACCAACTCCGACTCCTGCCCCAACGCCCACACCAACTCCGACTCCTGCCCCTACGCCCACACCAACTCCTGCCCCTACGCCCACACCAACTCCGACTCCAACACCAACTCCGCCCAATGCTGTGACGGACATTCCGCTTGATGCAGAAGAAAAGCGGTTGCTGGAATTCATCAATCAATACCGGCTTCAACGTGGCCGCAGCCCGCTTGGCCCAAGCATCAGTCTGACCAAAGCCAGCGACTTTCTGGCGCAGGAAATGGCGACGGCGAATTACACAGACAAAATTGATCTGGCCGGACGCGGCCCGGCAGAACGCGCCTATGAATTTGGTTTTCCGAGCGCATCCGCGCCGATTCCCGAAGAAGCTCTGGTTTCAGATGTCAGCGAATCGGCTCAGGACGTGTTCACCGTCTGGCGCGCTTCGACTTTTGGCAAAACGCTGATGATGCTGCCGGAATGGAAAGTTGCCGGGGTGGCTCGCGCGTTCAGCGCGGCAACCAGTCGCTGGCATTGGACAATCACCTTTGGCGCTTACTGGGACGAGACGATAAGACTGGCGGGCGAAGACGCCGAAGGCAGAATTGAAGGCAATGAACTGATTCGAACTCGACCGCCATCAACGGCCTTGCTGGAGATTCACAGCTTCAGCGGATATGGCGATGACGGGTTCCCCTACAGCCCGATTCACTGCGATCTGTATGTTTCTCCGCGCGTCTGTTGGCGAGACTCTCCGCCGCAAACCAATCCGCGTTTGGGCGAAACGTCAACGGCGGAAAACATCGTCGGCGTGTGGAAGGTGATGTACACGATCAATTCGATTGGCGTGGTTCACGCCGATTACGATGGATGGGATCGAACGGGCTACGTGATGGAATTGCAGATCAATGCCGGTGGGACCTGGACTATGCGCGGATACCGCAGCGGTCTGGGCGCGCCAACGGTGGAATCCGGCACATGGACGTTGACTCATATTGCCAATCGCAATGAAGAACTCATTACCTTCATTCGCGCCGGTTCATTGCCACGGGCGACGATTCGCGCTCACGTGGTGGCTGGTCAATTAACGTTGTTCGCCACGGACGGCGGCGGTTCGATGAAAAACTTTCTTCGTGGAGTGACAGCCGATGACGACAACAAAGACGATCCGCAGGTGATCTTTGTGCCGAAGCAGTGAGGACGGGAGCGACGGAGAGATTGAGGGATCGAGAACGCTTTCAAAAGCCCTCAATCCCTCTTTCCCGCCTTCTCTCTTTCTCTCAATCCTTCTTTCCCTCCGCCATCGCTGCCGCAGCCATTGTCATAAACGCATTGAACTCATCGGCCAGATCGCCGTCGCTGCTCAACCGCTGCATCAAAATCACGCCGACCAATTCTTTCTTCGGGTCAACCCAGCCGTAGGTTTTCCACAATCCGCCGTGCCCGTAAGTTCCTATGGAATTCAAGCGAAACGTTCCTTCGGTATTGCGAACGACTGCCAACCCCAATCCAAAACCGACGCCCGGCGAAAATCCGGCTTTCAAGTCTCCGGTGTGATTGGCGGTCATCAACTCAATGGACAACTTCGACAAAATTCGTTTTCCATCAAGCACGCCGCCGTTGAGCATCATTTGGTAAAAGCGAAACAAATCAGGCGCGGTCGAATACAGCCCAGCTTCGGGCGCGGCGTATTTCGCTTCGGAGCGAAACAAATCCACATCGGCCTTGACCAGCTTGTCATTGTCCAGCCGGTAGATCGTCGCAATGCGATCTCGTTTTGCTTCAGGAACGAAAAAATGACTGTCATTCATGCCCAGCGGTTTGAACAATCGCTCATCCAAAAATTCTTCGTAGCGTTTGCCGGAAACGATTTCGATGATGCGCCCCAGCGTGGCAATGCCCATGTTGCTGTAGCTCCATTTCGTTCCCGGCTCGAAGTCCAGATAGCGCATTGGAAAAGCTTCGACGGCTTCGGCCAACGTGCGGTCGCGTTTGCTGAACAACTCGGTGAAGCCTTCGGGATAGCCACCGCTCATTCCCGACGTATGCGTCATCAAATCGCGGATGGTGATTTTGCGCGCGGGTTTGCGAATTTCTTCAATCTCGCCATCGCCTTTTTCTCGAATCTGTAGCGTCGCAAATCCCGGCAGGAATTTTTCAACCGGGTCGCTGATCGCCAGCAATCCGTCTTCGGCCAACATCATCACACCGGCACAGGTGATCGGCTTAGTCATCGAAGCGATCTGAAAAATCGTGTCCTGCGCCATCGGCTTCTTGCTTTCCAAATCCTGCACGCCAAACGCCAACGACTGAACCGGTTTGCCGCGATGCGCCAACAAGGTGACGATGCCTGCCGCGCGTCCTCGATCCACAAAGGACTTCATCCGCTCTGAAAGCTTCGCCAACCGCTCTGCGTCAAAAAACGGCGAAGGTTTTTCCGTCGCCGTCTTCACTGCCGCCGCTTTCGGCGGACGCTTTTTGCGCTGCGGAGTTGCCGCAACGCCACTCGCCAACAACACAATCACCAGACTGAAAACAAAAGCTCGTTTCATTTCGTCGCCCTGATGCCGTGATATTTCACATCCACGTCGAACTTCCCTGCCCACTTTTTCGGCACGGGTTTGCCTGCCGCCCAGTGAATGCCGTTGACGATCAGACGTTGCACCGACTCCACCTGAAAATCTTCGGGATGGCCAAGCGTTGTCACAAACACCTTTGCGTTGGCCTTGTTTCGCCAAGTCCAGGCGACAGGATTTTCCACCGCATCTTTGCGCTCTGAATCCACCGCACGTCCGATCAGCAACTGTTTGGCATCAGCGGGCGGAAAGTTCGGCAGCACCTGATACAACCAAGACCGCACGTGAAAGCTTGGAGCGACGCCGGTCAAAATCGGATCGCTTTCCGCTCCGGCAACAATGCGAACTTCCGTGCTGGATTTGTGCCCGTAATGGTAATGACCGTTTCCCCAACCCGGCGGCGCTCCCAGATATGCCGGAGCAAAACTGTTCCAGATTTCCATCGGATGGCCTTTGGGATAGTTGAAAGCATGCGTAGTAGTTCGGAAGGCAACGACCGGCTTGCCCGAATTCAGGTATTTGCGAATGTGTTCGATTTGCTCAGCGGGCAATCGTCGCCAGCGAAGAAAAAACACTGCCACGTCGGCTTTGGCCAAGATTTCCAAGCCGGGAATGTTTTCTTCAGCGTTTTCATCCGGGAAGGATTTCAACACGGTCGCCTGCATGCCGTAATGCGCTTCCAGTTCGGCAGCAAGGATCGGAAACGTGCTTTCCGACCCGTATTCGTGGTCTCCGCTGACAAACACGATGTGAGGTCGTTGGGGAGCCGCAGCCAGCAGTCCCAACGACAATACAACCGCCACGCTTACCACACAGACAATTCCCCACAGCTTTTTCATGGCTTCAAGCTCCTTACGCTTTGACGTAAATTTCCGCTCCGGCCTGCTTGAATTCTTCCGATTTTGCAGCCATTCCAGCGGCCAGCGCCTTTTCTTCATCCACGCCTTGTTTGGCAGCGAAATCGCGCACGTCCTGCGTGATTTTCATCGAACAGAAATGCGGGCCGCACATCGAACAGAAATGCGCTTGCTTGGCTCCCTCTTGCGGCAAGGTTTCGTCGTGGAATTCGCGCGCGGTTTCAGGGTCAAGCGAAAGGTTGAATTGATCTTCCCAGCGAAATTCAAAACGCGCTTTGCTGACGGCATTGTCTCGAAGCTGTGCGCCGGGGTGGCCTTTGGCCAGGTCGGCTGCGTGCGCCGCCAGCTTGTACGTGATGACGCCGTCTTTTACGTCTTTCTTATCCGGCAAGCCCAGGTGTTCTTTGGGCGTGACGTAACACAGCATCGCCGTGCCAAACCATCCGATCATCGCCGCACCAATCGCCGAAGTGATGTGGTCGTAACCCGGAGCAATATCGGTGGTCAGCGGCCCCAACGTGTAAAACGGAGCTTCGTCGCAGACGGCCAACTGTTTTTCCATGTTTTCTTTGACCAGATGCATGGGCACGTGGCCGGGGCCTTCGATCATCACCTGACAATCCAATTCCCAGGCGATCTTGGTCAATTCGCCCAAGGTTTCCAATTCGGCAAATTGCGCTTCGTCGTTGGCGTCGGCAATCGAACCCGGTCGCAATCCATCGCCCAGACTAAAGCTGACATCGTAAGCGCGCATGATTTCGCAGATTTCGCGGAAGTGCGTGTACAGGAAACTTTCCCGGTGATGCGCCAGACACCATTTGGCCATGATCGAACCTCCGCGACTGACGATTCCCGTTGTGCGTTTGGCCGTCAGCGGAATGTACGGCAGCCGAACTCCGGCGTGAATCGTAAAGTAATCAACTCCCTGTTCAGCCTGCTCGATCAGCGTGTCGCGGTAAATTTCCCAGGTCAGTTCTTCGGCTTTACCGGAAACTTTTTCGAGCGCCTGATAAATCGGAACGGTTCCAATGGGCACAGGGCTGTTGCGAACGATCCATTCACGCGTGGCGTGGATGTTTTTGCCTGTGGACAAATCCATCACGGTGTCAGCTCCCCATTTCGTCGCCCAACGCATCTTTTCGACTTCTTCTTCAATGCTCGAAGCAACGGCGCTGTTGCCGATGTTGGCGTTGATCTTGACCAGAAAGTTGCGGCCAATCGCCATCGGTTCGCTTTCGGGATGATTGATGTTCGCCGGGATAATGGCGCGACCGCGCGCGATTTCAGCGCGAACGAATTCCGGTGTGACATACGAAGGAACGCTTGCGCCGAACGATTCGCCTTTGTGCTGGAAGTTCAATTTGCTGCGGTCGTTCAGGGCTTCGAACGCGGCTTCGCGTCCCAGGTTTTCGCGTATGGCAACGAATTCCATTTCGGGTGTAATGATGCCTTTGCGGGCGTAATGCATCTGGGTCACGTTGTGACCGGGCTTTGCTTTCAATGGCTGGCGTCGCAATCCGGGAAACTCTTCCAACTTGCCTTTGGATTTTTCACGCGCGTACTTGGCTTCGTCCGGTGAACGGTAGCCGTTGTCTTCCGGTTTCACCGAACGGCCTTCGTATTCTTCTACGTCTCCACGTTCGATAATCCACTGCCGCCGCAAAGCCGGAAGCCCGTCGCGCACGTCGCCTTTGAACTGCGGATCGCCCCAAGGCCCGCTGACGTCATACACGCGGACGGGTTCGTTGACTTCGATCTGCCCATTGAAGCCTTTGGTGACGTTCAAACTGACTTCGCGAAACGGCACGCTGACGCCTTCGGCCTGGCCAGAGACATACACGCGACGGGAAGCTGGAAGCTGTGTTTCCAGCGATGATTTGTGAGTTGAATTGTTTCCGTTGTTTTTCATTGGTTGTCCTTTCTTCCTACGACGGTGTTAACCGTGTCAGGTTCCAAGGGTCTTCGCCTGGCGACGAACTCTCAGCCACAGAATGGCTCCCCTGAAAAGATAAAAAGTCATCCACGAAGAGCACGAAGGAACACAAAGATGATTCGAAACCTTTCGTGCTCCTTCGTGTCCTTCGTGGACAATAGGTTTGTTTCAATTGACGAACTTTCGCCATTCCAACTTGCCGTGACTGCCAAAATTGATGAGCAGTACGACTCGCAATCCAGTTGCTTTCAGGTAGTTCAATACCTGTGATTCTTCTTTGCCAGATAGCCTGTCCAAAGCCTTCAATTCAACAATGATTTGACCGTAACAAATCACATCCGCCCTGTAATTCAATCCTAGATTTTGGCCTTTGTAGTGAATTGCGAGAGTCTTTTCAGTTTCAAACGGTATTTTGCGACTGACTAATTCAAGCTTGAGAGCAGCTTGATAAACGGCTTCCAGGAATCCTGGTCCTAGCTCTCGATGGACTTCTATCGCTGCACCAACCACGGCATAAGTTTCATCCTTTAAAATCCATTCTTTTTCTTCGTGCATCTTCGTGCCCTTTGTGGATGAATTTATCCGCCTATACACGACATCGTCCGCAGCGGTTGGACGAACTCCGGGTCGTTGATGTGGTGACGCTCTTCTTTCTTTTCGATGGCCGCCGCAATGAACTCAATCAGATCGTCGCGCGAAGCTCCGGCGCGCAATAGCGATTTGATGTCATGTTCGACGTTTGAAAACAGGCAGGTGCGAATCATTCCGTCGGCAGTCAATCGGATGCGGCTGCAATGGCCGCAAAACGGTTGCGTGACCGGATTGATAAAACCGATTTCGCCGGGCGCTCCGTCGGCAAACCGCCAGCGTCTGGCAGTTTCGCTCAGGTTTTCGGATGTGACTCGTTCCAGTGGAAACGCCGCGTGAATGCGCGCGCGGGTTTCTTCGCCAGGCATGACCATTTCGCGCTTCCAGACTTTGCCGTTGTCCAGCGGCATAAATTCTATGAAACGAACGTGAACGTTTTTGGCGCGCGCAAATTCGGCGAAGCTGACGGCTTGATCATCGTTGATGCCACGCATCATCACGCAATTGACTTTGACCGGATGCAGCCCGGCTTCGAGCGCGGCGTCAATTCCGTCCAACACACGATTGAGTTCGTTGCGTCCGGTCAGCAAGGAAAACCGATCCGGTGTCAGCGAATCCAGACTGATGGTGATGCGCTGCAAACCGCCGCGTTTCAAGGCTTCGGCGCGGCCACGCAAAAAGTGCGCGTTTGTGGTCATCGCCAGATCGGAAATGCCGGGAATTGCGCCAAGCCGTTCAACCAGACTTTCCAGATCACGCCGCAACATGGGTTCGCCGCCGGTCACGCGCAGTTTGTTGACGCCCAAACCGACAAAGACTTCTGCCAGTGTGATGATCTCTTCGTAAGTCAGGATTTCCGGTTTCGGTTTCCACTCCATCGCTTCGGTCGGCATGCAGTAAAAGCATCGGAAGTTGCAGCGGTCGGTGATGGAAATCCGCAAATCGCGGATGGCGCGGCCAAAACTGTCTTTGAGCACTGGTAAATTCATGATTGCTTGCCTTTGGAATTGAACGGAACGTATTCTAGCAGCCGCCTGTCGGAAGTCACAAAATCACTGAAAAGCACAAAAAGGAATCCGGACGATGTCAGAACAACTGGAATCGAAGATCGTAGCGCGGTTGCGGGAAATTTTGGGCAAAGATGCCGTTGCCGCCGACCACGACGAATTGCTGGTGTACGAATGCGACGCGATGACTACGCACAAATCGCGTCCGCTGGCCGTGGTGTTTCCTCGTAACACAGAGCAGGTTGCTTTCGTCGTCAGATTGCTTGCGGAAAACGGCATTCCTTTCGGCCCGCGCGGAGCCGGAACCGGTTTGAGTTCGGGAGCTGTGGCAGTTGGCTGTGAAAAAGGCGAACGCGCAGTGATCATCGAAATGGCCAGGATGAACAAAGTGCTGGAAGTGGATTACGCAAACCGCCGAGCCGTCGTCCAACCGGGTCTGATCAACGTTCGACTTTCTCAAGCCGTCGCCGCGCGCGGATACCATTACGCGCCTGATCCTTCGTCGCAGACTTCCTGCACCATCGGCGGCAATGTCGCCGAAAACGCTGGTGGTCCGCATTGTCTGAAATACGGGGCGACGACCAATCACATTCTGGGTTTGGAAGTCGTGCTGCCCACAGGCGAAATCGTCAATCTGGGCGGAGCCGGAGCCGACACGATTGGTTATGACCTGCTGGGAGCTTTTGTCGGCAGCGAAGGCACGATGGGCATAGCCACCAAAATCACCGTCCGGCTGACGCGCACGCCGCAAATGGTCATCACCTTGCTGGCTGACTTTCTGGACATCAACGACGCCAGCCGAGCGGTTTCGGCCATCATCGCCGCCGGATTGCTACCCGCCGCTTTGGAGATGATTGATAAAGTCGTCATTGCCGCCGTTGAAGATTCGATATACGCCGCCGGCTATCCGCGCGATGCGGCGGCTTGTTTGATTGTGGAGTTGGACGGTTTGCAGGCGGGATTGGAAACGCAGGCCAAACGCGCGTCGGACATTTGCTTTGCCAATGGCGCTCGCAGTGTTCGCGCAGCGTCGAACGAAATCGAACGCAAGAAACTGTGGGCCGGTCGCAAAGGTGCGTTCGGCGCGCTTGGTCGCATCAGCCCGGATTTGTTTGTACAAGACGCCGTCGTTCCACGCACCAGATTGCCCGAAGTTTTGGCTGGCATTTACGCCATCGGAGCCAAACACAACATTCGGCTTTCAACGGTCTTTCACGCCGGTGACGGCAACCTGCATCCGAACCTGAATTTCGACGGACGCGATCCGGATGAAGTCGCGCGCGTTCACCAGGCCAGCAAGGAAATCATGAAGCTCTGCGTTGACGCCGGCGGTTCGATTTCCGGCGAACACGGAGTCGGACTGGATAAAATTGGCTACATGCCGATGATCTTTGACCAGGCGTCGCTGGATGCGATGCTGGCCGTGAAAGACGTGTTCAACCCGTTAGGTCTGTGCAATCCCGGCAAAGCAGTTCCGGCGCAGAAAATGTGCCGCGAACACAAAAAAGGCTTCGACCATCTGCTGGCCAACTGAACAACCAATGAAACTGAGAGCACCGCGTAATCGAACCATCACGTTAACCGCCGAAGAGCAATCGCGGTACGGCCAGCGCTTGCTTCGACTGGATGCTCCAACACCCGTTGAAAGCCTGATCGGGCGAACCATCTGCCAGGATGTTTTTGAGGCGATGGCTTATCTGCCTGCCGGTTTCGTGGATTTGTTGATCGTTGATCCGCCTTACAATCTGGACAAAGCCTTCAACGAAAACAAATTCAAAAGCCTGCCAAGCGCCGAATACATCGAATGGATTGATCGCTGGCTTGGCGGCTTGCGCCGAGTGTTAAAACCAACTGCTTCGATTTACATCTGCTCGGACTGGCGCTCTTCGGCTGCTGTTCAACAAGTCGCTGAAAAGTATTTCGTCATTCAGAATCGCATCACCTGGGAGCGTGAAAAAGGTCGTGGGTCGTTGTCCAACTGGAAAAACTGCTCTGAAGACATCTGGTTTTGCACAGCCGGGCCTGAGTACACTTTCAATGTCGAGGCAGTGAAGCTCAAACGAAAAGTCATTGCGCCATATACCAACGGCGATGGCGAGCCGAAAGACTGGCAACGAAGCGACGAAGGAGATTTTCGGCTGACTCATCCGTCAAACCTGTGGACGGACATTTCCGTGCCGTTTTGGTCTATGCCGGAAAACACAGACCATCCGACACAAAAACCAGAAAAGCTGATAGCCAAATTGATTCTGGCTAGTTCCAATCCTGGCGATGTGGTTCTTGATCCTTTTTTGGGTTCGGGGACAACTTCGGTTGTTGCCAAAAAACTTGGACGCCGTTTCGTTGGGATCGAACAGGAGGAAATTTATTGCTGCCTGGCCGAAAAGCGTTTGGAACTGGTGAAAGAAGATTCTTCGATTCAGGGTTATCACGACGGTGTTTTCTGGGAACGCAACACCCTGTCGGAGCAAAAGAAGAGCGCGGCTAAAGTCAGGAAAATGGCGACAGGTGCAGGTTCGCTTTTCGACAGTGAGGGATGGGAATGAAAAGCACACTGTTTTCTACCAGCAAATACAAAGAAGTTGAAAATAAGATCAAAAACTTTCTCAATCAGCAGCAAGACTTCCTTTCCGGCAATACCGTCAACAGTACACGAGCAACCGGAGACGCCATTCAGGAAATTCTGGCGGATGACTTCCAGTCAATTATTGGTGACGAAATCTGCTGCAACTATTCTTCTGATTTTTCGCGCCGAGCAATGGCCGATCTGGCGTTTGAAGACGCCGACGGCTGTTATCACGTGGTGGATGTCAAAACTCATCGGCTGGGTACACTATTCAACATGCCAAACCTGACATCGGTCCGACGACTGACGCGATTTTACGAAGACGACCGGAACTATTTCGTTATTCTGATGATCGCTTACAACGTTTCCGGTTTAAGTGCGGTTATCGAAGATGTGACGTTCATTCCGATTGAGTTTCTCGACTGGGACTGCCTGACCATCGGCGCTTTGGGTTGGGGGCAAATTCAAATCGCCAACTCCAACGTGGTGAAAGTCAATCCTCTGGCTTCTCGCAAAAAGTGGATGCTGGAACTTTGTGATGTCCTGCTCGATTTTTACCCGAAAGAAATCGCCAAGATTGACCGGCGAATCGAGCATTTCAAAAAGCTTCGCGCAAAATGGGAAGAAAGACCCGAATGAAATTATGGTCATCCGATTGAAGATTTGATTATCGTGCCAGGGTAATCGGCGCTACTTTTTTTTGGAGAACCCTTATGCGATTTCGCATTTTTGCCTTTGGAATCTATGTTTTGCTGTTGACTGCCGCCGCCATTGCCCAGCAACCGGCTACGCAAACGCAAACGCAAACGCCGGATTCGCCCGAAGCCTTGAAACAACTGCTCGAACGGATGCAGCGCAGATTGAATGATTGGCCGAATCTGGAACGGTACAAAGAGGCGAACGCCAAAGTGCCGCCGATTGAAAAAAACGAAGCTCGTGTGGTGTTCCTGGGCGATTCGATCACAGACGGTTGGAAGCTGGATGAATACTTTCCCGGCAAGCCATACATCAATCGCGGCATCAGAGGTCAAACGACGCCGCAGATGCTGATTCGCATACGCCCGGACGTGATTGCCCACAAACCAAAGGCGGTCGTCATTCTGGCCGGAATCAACGACATCGCAGGCAACACCGGTCCGATGACCATAGAGATGATTACCGACAATTATGCTTCGATTGCCGAACTGGCCAAAGCAAACGGCATCAAAGTCATCTTCGCTTCCGTGCTGCCGGTTCACGATTACGGCAAGAATAAAATGTCGGAACGACTCTCGCCGGAAACCATCCTGAAGCTCAACGACTGGCTGAAAGCGTATTGCAAGGCAAACGGCCACACCTACCTGGATTACTTCAGCAAGATGGTGGACGACAAAGGCATGCTCAAAGCCGATCTGGCCAACGACGGCCTGCATCCGAATGCTGAAGGGTACAAGATCATGGCTCCGCTGGCGGAAGCGGCGATTCAGCAGACTCTGAAGAGAAAGTAAAAAGGCAAAAAGCAAAAGGCAAATATCAAAAATCAGGCATTCCATTTTTAACTTTTGATATTTGCCTTTTGACTTTTGATTTCCAAAGAATGCACAAAGTCACGGTCATTAAAGGCGACGGCGTAGGCCCGGAAATTTGCGAAGCGGCGATGCGCGTCATCGAAGCCACCGGCGTCAAATGCGAATGGGATTTTGCGCTGGTCGGCGGGCAGGCGGAAAAAGAATTCGGCACGCCGCTTCCCGCTGAAACCGTAGCCAAAATTCGCCAAAACAAAGTCGCCCTGAAAGGTCCCGTCATCATCGAAGCGATGGGCGAAAAGGTGCTGGTATCCCACACCGATCACACTCAACGCGTTTATTCCAACGTCAACACGGCATTGCGAATCGAATTGGGAGCCTTCGTCAATGTTCGCCCTCTGCGCGCGTTTGAAGGCGTCAGTTCGCACGCTCCAAAACTGAACGTCGTCGTCATACGCGAAATTACTGAAGACCTGTACAGCGGTTACGAACACGCCATAGGCACGGACGCCGCCGAAGCCGTCAAAATCACGACGCGCAAAGCATCGGAACGCGCCGCGCGGTTCGCATTTGAATACGCTACGCAACGTTGGCGACGCCGTCTGAGCGTCATTCACAAAGCCAACGTGCTGCAATTGACCGACGGATTGTTTCTGCGCACGGCGCGCGAAGTCGCCGCGAATTATCCGAAAGTGAAATGCGACGACGCGATGATTGACGCCTGTGTTTACAATCTGGCCTGCAACCCCGAAGGTTGGGATGTGTTGCTGATGCCGAATCAATACGGCGACATCATTTCGGATTTGTGCGCCGGATTGGTCGGCAGTTTCGGACTTGCGCCCGGCGGAAGCTTCGGCGACGACGTGGCCATTTTCGAAGCCGCACACGGAGCCGCGCTCGATCTGGCCGGCCAAAACAAAGTCAATCCGGCGGCGATGATTCTGTGCGGCGCGATGCTGATGGAACATCTGGAAGAATTTGAAGCGGCGCAACGCATCCGCGACGCCGTCAAAGCCGTCATCAAGGACGGACGCGCCGTCACGCCCGACCTGGGCGGCACGGCAAAAACTACTGTGATGACCAACGTCATCATTGATCACCTGTAATCAGAGTAGACAGTAGACAGTAGTTAGTAGCCAGCATTCGCAAACGCGACTTCGGCCAACAACTACTGCTTACTTTCCAACAGGCAATTCGTAGCGGAGTTATTTCATTCGCAAACGCAACTTTGGCTGAGGTCTACTGTCTACTGTCTTCTGTCTACTTTTCTATGAATAAACGTTTTGATCTCGTAGGCATCGGCTCGATGGTGGTGGATTTGATTTATCGCACGCCGCGCATCATCGGCAGTGAAGAAAAAATTGCGCTGGATCGGTACGAAAACGGCTCGACGGCGCAAATGCTGGTCGGCGGCGTGACGCTGAACCATTTGTCGTGGGCAGGCTTGATGGGTTTGCGCACAGGCATTTTTGGCAAACAGGGCGATGATGAATACGGGCGGTTTTTGCGCGCTGGAATGGATCGTTACGGAATTGACAAACACATCACGCTGGACGGCGCGTCGTCTTCTTTCGCTCACATCTTTGTTGATCCGCGCGGAGGCCGAGCAATTTACATGAGTCCGGCGGCCACCAGCGAAACCACGGGCGATTACATTCGCGCCGAACACGCCGATTACATTCGCAATTCAAAAATCGTTTCGACCGAAATTTCGCAACTGCCGCTGGAGGCCGTCGTCGCCGTGTTGGAAATCGCCCGCGAAGCCGGAGTCACAACCGCGCTCGACGTAGACATTCCGCGCAGCGACGCGCTGAAAGCTTTAGGCAACGCCGAACAGTTTGAACGCGCTTTGAAGCTGGCCGATTACCTGAAACCTTCCAAAGCCGCTGTCATTGAAATCACCGGCGAAAGTGACGCACTCAAAGCTGCGCAAATCCTCCGCGAACGCTACAACACCAAAGCCGTCGTTATTACCGACGGTGAAGCCGGATGCGCGATTGCTTCGGACGAACTAAACGACAGAGTGACGGCTTATCGGGCGAAGGCAATTGATTCCACCGGAGCAGGCGATGCGTTTTTCGGCGGGATGTTGGCCGGATTGCATTTCGGGTTGGCTTGGGCGGATGTGCTGAAACTGGCGAATGCTTGCGGAGCGGCTTGCTGCGAAATTCTGGGCGCGACGCCTGATCTGGCGAAAAGCCGCGCGCGCGTGTTCGAGCTTTACGATGGCGCGAAGTTCGAAGCCAAAACGGAATCCACGGCAGCGGCTGCCGTGGATTCCTCTTCGCCTTACGAAAACGCGATTCCATTCTTCCTCGACACTGCGATTGCCGAACTGTCGAAGCTGCGCGCCAAAATCGGCGGCGAAGCCTACTTCCAACGAGTCGCTGACTTCATCACCGCCGCTGAAGCCAACGGCAAACGAGTTCACGTCACGGGCATTGGCAAACCGGAATATGTTTCGGGTTACATCGCCGCGCTGCTCGCCAGCGTTGGCACACCGACGTACTTTCTGGACGCGACCGAATGCGTTCACGGCAGCGCAGGTCAGGTTGTGCCAGGAGATGTTGTGCTGGCGCTTTCCAACAGCGGCGAAACGATGGAGCTAAAAGCCGCGATCATCGCCTTGAAAAAGAACGGCGCGAAGATTGTCGGAGTGTCCGGCAATCCGAATTCGTGGCTGGCTCAGCAAAGTGATGAATTCCTTTATGCCGGAGTCGAATGCGAAGGCAGCCCGCTGAACTTCGAACCGCGCGCCAGCATCCTGGCGGAAATTTACGTGCTGGCGGCGCTAAGCATCGAACTGCAAGCGCGCAAAAACATCTCACGTAAAGAGTACAACGCCTGGCATCCGGGCGGTTCAATCGGAAAGGCAACCAGCCAATAAAGGCTGGTCGCCTTGGAAAGGCTGTAAGATTACTGAGGACGTTGCAACCAAAAACTGTAATTGCCACCCCCGCGATAGGAAAGAATCTGCCACGTGTAATAGCCTGAGGTTCCTGTGTAAGAAACTTGTTCATTCTCTGTGGAGCCTTCGGATGCGGCGACTCGATTCCACGTCGCCCCATTCCACTTGAATAATATCAGATCGAAGTCTGCTCCTGCTGGGCCACGGAGCCAGCCGTTATGTGTCCCTGATGTGCTGCTGTAATAATAGCTGCCATTTGGCTGCTGATTACTAGACCCCGAACTGGTCAGATTGCCCGTGTAAAGCGTGCAACTTATACAGTGTGCATTGCTGTTGCTGCCGGTTTGGTAGGTCGCGGTCAACGTATAAGACGCGCTGGAATACCCATGGACCATCACGTACCAATCACCGGCTGACGGATTGTTATAAGGGCATTGTTCGTTGGAGCTACCAGAATAGGGACGACAATCATAGTCGTTCAGAGTCGCTTGAGAACCATATTTGACGTGAAGATCAGCATCTCCCGAACCAGTGATTTGCACAGTCAGCTTCGTTACGCCTGATGGCAAATTGATTCGATAATTCTTTTGCTCGCCTTGTGCTACATTGGCTGAGATATTTTGCCCATTGCTCAAAGTCGTAATCCCGCCGGTTCCACCACCACCACCTCCTCCTCCGCTGCCAAGAGAAATGCCGTCAACGGCTGAACCAGCAGGGTAAGAGTAGTAGTCGGAAACTTCTACGACATTGCAAAACATATAGCCGAGATTGAGAAAGATGTTGGCATTGGGAAAAGCGCGGCGCATTCCATTGTTGGTGACGATGGAAACTTCACCTTGCCCCTGCTGTCGAATAAGTCGTCCATCAGGCTGGCTTCTGCCATTGCCCGACAATGTGCTTGTGATATTTGCTCCAACTGGGTAACTGGAAAGTTCATCCGCAGCGACGGTAATGACATCCTTAAAATCGAAACCGCCGTTTTGATACAACGCTCGCAACACTTCGGGCGAAGAAACCCAACGCCGTTGACCATTTTGAATCAAATAAACTGCACCATTGTTGGCTGTCTTGATAAGTGTCCCATTGGGATGAACCGGTGCGCCGCCAGTAGCCGGATTGCGAAAGTTTTCTGAAGAACCATTACTACAAGCTGGGGTGTTGGTTGAACGAAAATAGTTAGGCGCACTGGTTGAACCGACTAAATAATGGGTGTGGCTCTTTTAGAACGACGGTAAATCTCTGAAAATTGGAGGTTTTGGCGGATTCGCCACAATTCGAGCGAGGCCTTCGTGGTAGATATGAGTTGAAAGACCATATCTTGTTACCAGGAG
>Ga0268299_1000684_pt1 | contig 90913 bp, 71 predicted proteins | sample NOBtaG_FD_193484 | JGI IMG/M metagenome (GOLD analysis project Ga0268299, IMG submission 193484) | Activated sludge microbial communities from bioreactor in Nijmegen, Gelderland, Netherland - NOB reactor | ecosystem: Engineered > Bioreactor > Aerobic > Activated sludge | place: Netherlands... | reverse complement strand
TCAACACTACGGGTGGCTCTAATACGGCTACAGGTTTTTATGCGTTATTGGGCAACACTACAGGTTCCAATAACACCGCCAACGGCCTTTGGGCGCTTTCCTCCAATACGACCGGCTCCGCGAATGTCGCCATCGGCACAAGCGCCCTATATCGCAACACCACCCGCTCCAACCTCGTAGCCGTGGGCGACTCGGCGTTGTATAACAATGGGCTTGGGGCGACCGTAAGTGTTCACGGAACAAATAATGTGGCCATTGGGAGCAAAGCGCTATACGCCAATACTACGGGTTATTATAACACGGCCACCGGCAAAGAGGCACTATACAGCAACACTATGGGTTTTTATAACACGGCCACCGGCCATGGGGCGCTACACAGCAACATTATGGGTTTAGGCAACACGGCCACCGGCAGATGGGCGCTATACAAGAACACTGATGGTTCCTCTAACACGGCCATCGGCCGCATTGCACTGTACAGCAATACAGATGGTTCCAATAACACCGGATTGGGCGATGGTGTAGATGTATCCGATGGGTTCCAGAACAACGCTACCGTTATCGGCTCTTCCGCGCTCGTCAACGCCTCCAACAAAGTGCGCATCGGCAACTCCGACGTCACCGTCATCGAAGGTCAGGTAGACTGGTCGTTTACTTCCGACGCCCGCTTCAAGTACAATGTGCGCGACAACAATGTGCCGGGGCTGGCATTCCTCACCAAACTGCGCCCCGTTACCTACCGGTTCGATACGCGCCGCTACGACGAACACCTGATGCAGCACATGCCCGACAGCGTCCGGCAACGCCGCTTAGCCGGGCAGGACCATCGCGCCGGCAGCGCCCGGCAGCAAACCGGTTTCCTGGCCCAGGAGGTCGAGCAGGTCTGCAAAGACCTGAACTTCGAATTCAGCGGCCTGCACGTGCCGGAAACCGAGGTAGACAACTACAGCCTTGCCTACGGCAGTTTCGTGCCCGTGCTCGTAAAAGCCGTTCAGGAGCAACAGGCACAGATCGAGGCGTTAAAAACGGAAAATGCAGCGTTAAAAGCCCAGGCAGAGGCGCAAAATGCCCGCTTAGACAGCCAGGCCGATAAAATTCAACAAATTACTTCCGCGCTGCGCGCGGCAGGGATTTTGACTGAAAATTAATTTTGTTGACGCCTGCCTGTCGGCGCGTGTTTATCCCAGCTGGACAGTACTGCAAATCGGCGGTCTCAACCGCGCGGCAACCCTATTGAATGAATTGGCCGAGGGGGGGCGTTCATCCGATTTCGACACTGCCTTTTCCTGAATACTTGAAAAGTAGCGCCCGCCCCACGGCCAAAACAAACGCCCCCTGAGCCAATGAAAATTAAAAAAGTCGTCATTCCCGGTTACTTCCGGGCTTCCCGCCTGCATTCATTCTCGGTTTAGAAAATGAACGGGGGAAATAAAACCTGTTTCTTCGCAGTATGGTTAAATATGTGGCGTGAATTCAACTTGGAATTGTGCAAACGCCACTACAATTGCGAAAGAATCCGACAACTTCCCTGTTTATGGCCCGTACCCTCGATTTTTTTCTGAACCGAAGTTCGAACAAAGCTTGCCTCCGATACCCGGACGCCCGGGCGCTCCTCGCGGGGTTGCAACGGGAAGAAGGCGAGGCTATCCGTTGTCTTTCCTCCAAAATATCAGGCTCTGTCTATCAGATCGGCAAAAACTTCCGCCTGGTGGACGACGATATCGAAGAGTTGCATTGCGATTGCATCATGATTTTTATGGATAAAATCCGCACGGGGAAATACGAATACACCGGTTTCGAACCGGCGACGTTCGTCATCGAGATCGCCAAACGGAGGGTGTACCACTATTCCCGGAAAGCCGGCCAAAGCGCTACGGACGACCTCGACCCCGGCCTCGACCGGGCTGATGAGCCGGCTTGGGACATGCTGGAGCAGATGGAACTGCTACAAGGGCTGTTGGCCAAACTGAACGACAACTGCCAAAAACTGATCCGCATCAAATACCTCGAAGAACAAAAAGACAAGACCGTGATCGAACAAAAACTGACCCAATATTCCACCGTGGACGCCCTTAAAAACCACCGCGCCCAGTGCATGAAAAAATTAATCGAACTCGCTGCGCAATTCCAATTGCCGGCCTGAATCCTTCTGCCATGAATACACACGACTACATAGAAGATTACCTGAACGGCGAACTGACCGGCGATGCCCTCGGCGCGTTCGAGCAGGCTTTGCAAAACGACCCGGAGCTCCGGCAAGCCGTCGAGCGCCACCGCGACATGATCGGGAGGCTGCGCGCCCTGCGGCTTCGGGAAACGGTAAAAAAAAATTTGGTCTCGCCCCGAGCGGGCGGCGCCATGTCGGCCTCCGTTAACCGCCGCTTCCTGGCCGCAGCGGCCGCGATCGTCCTCTTGGCCGCTGCGACGTATTTCTGGGTTACGCTTACGCCAGGCCCCCAGCCGCCTTCCGTAGCCGACAACCCCGCTACTCCGCCCGATTCTCCTGCCGTTCAGGAAAAACCCCGGGTAGCGGAACAACCGGCGCCCCCGGATACCGGGCAACGAACCCCAACACCTCCCCGCAACGACAGCGAAACGCTCACCGCCGACCGTTCTGTGCGTATCGCTTTCGCGGAGACCGTGCGCGGACTCGAGAACATTGACTACGGCGTGATGGGCGAAACGCAGAAAGACAGCCTCCTGGAAAACAAACTCAACACGGCCATCAAGTACCTGAAAGCCGGAAAACCCTCCAGAGCCATCCCCTTGCTCGAAAACGTACTGGCCCAAAACAATTCACTGTATCAGGAGGACGCCGAATGGCTCCTGGCCTTGGCCTGGCTGCCCCGCGACCCCGCCCGGGGCAAAGAACAGTTGAAAAGCATTGGCCAAAATTCCGCGCACGCCTACCGGGTTAAAGCGCTCCGCCTGCTGAACCGATTTGAATGAAAAAATAATTCTGATGAAACAATCTATTGCTGCCCTGCTTGTCCTGGCGCTCAGCGCCCTTTCCCTCGACGTCGAGGCCCGAAAACTCGCCCTGCTCGTGGGCGTGGGCGCCTACGCCGAAGCGCCCTTTGCCGCCCAACCGCTACAGGCCGCCAAAGCCCTTCAACTCCTGCGGGCCACCCTGCTGGGCCAGGGCTTTTCCGATGCCGACATAGTCGTTTTGCCCGATGCCAAAGCCACCCGGGAAGGTATCCGGAGGGCTTTTGAACAACACCTGCTTCAAGCCGGAAACGGCGACGTAGCGGTGTTTTACTATTACGGACACGGTGTCCAGATCGCGGACGACGGCACCGACGAGGCCGACAAACTGGACGAAGCGCTGGTGCCCTACGACGGCCACAAGACATCCAGCAAAGACCACCGCAACCTGATCCGCGACGATGAACTGGGCCGGTGGATCCACGATGTCCGCGAAAAAACCGGTTCCAGCGGTCAGGTGCTCGTACTGCTCGATGCCTGCCACTCGGGCGGCGGCCTGCGTGGCGGCAAAAGCGCCGGCAAGGCCGATCGGTACAAAGTCGCCAACAACTTCGAAGAGTCCGACGGCATAGCGCCTTTTGTCGCCTTTTACTCCAGTATGCCGCATCAGTCCAGCCTGGAAATGCCCGTGAAGGACGCCGGGAAGTTGGGATTGCTCACTTGGGCCTTCTGCAAAGCAATGCCTCAAATGGAGCCGGGCAGCACCTACAGGGGACTGTTCGAGCAGACGGCGCTGCATATTGCTACCGAGAGCCTCAAGCAAACACCGCAACTCGAAGGCACACAGGATATGCAGATTTTCGGCGGACGCGTGGCCCCGCCGCCGCCGTATTTCAAAGCCATCACCATGCTTGGCGACCGGGAAATGCTGCTGGCCGGCGGCCTGATGCAGGGCCTTCAAACCGGCGCCCGATTGGCCTTGTACCCGCCCGGAACGCGCGATACTGCCGCCACGCCCCCCTTGGCCGTTGGGGTAGTGGCGGGGCAAGGTCTTGGAATGCTGGAGTGTACCCTGCTGCTCGACCGGCCGGTGGCGGAAGCGCAAGGCCAGAGCGCCTGGGTGTTCGTGGCGGAGCGCCGTTTTTCCGGGTACACCGTTCCGCTCCGGCTGGAGATCGGCGATGCCGCGCAGGAAGCGCAGATCAGAAACCGCTTGTCCGACATGGATGCCGTGCAGCTCGGGGCGGGGCCGGAAGCCGCGCTGGTACTGGCGGCGGCACGCGGCAAACTCCTCCTGCGCGCCGCCGACGGTGAGACGGTGTGGGAAGAGCCGTATTCCGCCGGCCGGTCGGAGGAGACCCTGAAATCGCTGCGCCAGGCGCTCGGCAATTACCTGCAGGCGCAGTTTCTGCGCAGCCTGGAGTTTGAGGGAAGTCCGTACCAGGCCGCCTTTTCCGTGCAGGTAGGTGCCAACTCCGGGACTTCGGCTGCCGCCGGCACGCTCCGCATGGCCAAGGACACGGCCTTCCTGAAGGTGGTGAACCGGGGCACCAAACCCATTTTCTACACCATTCTCGACATAGACGCCCGCAACACCGTCAGTGTGCTACTGCCCCGGCAGATCGACCTCCCGGCCGAATACCGCCTGGAACCCGGCGCGGAAAGTAAGCTGCACAAGGTACGCTTCGATGCCCCTGGCCGGGAAGTGCTCAAGCTCATCACCACCGACCGGGCCATAGACCTGCGCCCGGTCGTGGCCAACCGCGGCCGAGACCGCCGCAGCCGAAGTTTTTTTGAAACGCTTTTCGCCGACTCGTACTGGCAGGATGCGCGCAGCCGCGGGCCTTCGGGAGCCTACTCGGGCAATGAAGCGGGAGTGGAGACGGTGGTGCTGGAGGTGGTGGAGTGAAATTTGGAAACGTACATAAGATCACAATTAAAATCATACAACGATGACTGTTTTTTTCCGCTTTTGGCTTTTTGGCCTGTTCTTCATTCTTTCTTTTTCTGCCACCGCGCAGGTGGTGGATACGGCGGCGGTGGTGCGGGAGGTGGACAGCCTGATTCAGGTGTCCCGTGGGCTGACTGCCCAAGGGGCTTTCGAACAGGCGCTGGAAGTGAACGCAGTTGCTGAAAAACGCGCCCTCGAGGCTTTGGGCCGGGAGTCGGCAGCGTATGGGAGTTGTTGTTTTAACCGTGGGAGGGTGCAGCATTTTGCCGACAACTACCAAGAAGCAGAAACATGGTATTTGGAATCCAAATCCATTCGGGAAAAAGTGTATGGTAAAGAGCATCCTGACTATGCTTCAAGCCTCTACAACCTAGCAGTCTTGTACAGGGACATGGGCCGCTACGCGGAAGCGGAGCCTCTGGATTTGGAGTCCAAATCCATTCGGGAAAAAGTTTTGGGTAAAGACCATGCGGACTATGCTTCCAGCCTGGACAACCTGGCAGTCCTATATGGGGAAATGGGCCGCTACGCGGAAGCTGAACCTTTGTATTTGGAATCCAAGTCCATCCGAGGAAAAATGTTTGGCAAGGAACATCCTGACTATGCTTCAAGCCTGAACAACCTAGCAATACTGTACAATAACATGGGCCGCTACGCGGAAGCGCAACCTTTGTATTTGGAATCCAAATCCATTTTGAAAAAAAAAGCGGGCAAAGACCATCCACAATATGCTTCAAGCCTGCACAACTTGGCAGCCCTGTACTATGACATGGGCCGCTACGCGGAAGCAGAATCTTTGCATCTGGAATGCAAATCCATTGTCGAAAAAACATTGGGTAAAGATCATCGGGCCTATGCTTCAAGCTTGAACGGCCTGGCAGTCCTGTACCGGGTAATGGGTCGCTACACGGAAGCTGAACCTTTGTATTTGGAATCCAAATCCATCCGAGAAAAAACGTTGGGCAAGGAACATCCAGAATATGCTTCAAGCTTGAACAGCCTGGCCAGCCTGTACTATTCCATGGGCCGCTACGCAGAAGCTGAACCTTTGTATTTGGAATCCAAGTCCATCAAAGGAAAAACGTTGGGCAAGGAACATCCAAACTATGCTAATAGCCTGAACAATCTGGCAAGCCTGTACTCGAAGATGGGCCGCTACGCAGAAGCGGAGCCTTTGTTTTTGGAAACCAAGTCCATAAGGGGAAAAACGTTGGGTAAAGAGCATCCTGACTATGCTTCAAGCCTCTACAACCTAGCAGTCTTGTACAGGGACATGGGCCGCTACGCGGAAGCGGAGCCTCTGGATTTGGAATCCAAATCCATTCGGGAAAAAGTTTTGGGTAAAGACCATGCGGACTATGCTGCAAGCCTGAATAACTTAGCAAACTTGTACTCAGCCATGGGTCGTTATGCGGAAGTAGAGCCTTTGATGGACACCACCGAGCAAGCGGTTCACAAAATCCTCACCAGCGCCGTGCAGTTCTCCTCCGAAAAAAACCTGGAAGATTACCTGGCTCAGGAAAATCCCAAACTGGCCACCATCCCCTCCTACCTCCTCTCCGGTCAATTCTCCGGCCGCATGAACCAAATCGCCTACGACGACGCCCTCTTCCAAAAAGGCTTCCTTCAGAACGCTGCGCGCAGGCTCAACATCCTCGCCGCTGCCACACCCGAGGCGGACTCGCTCTTCAAACGCCTCCAATCCTACCGCTTCCTGCTGTCCAAGGAATACGCCAAGCCCATCGTGGAGCGCCGGAATGTGGCTGAAATGGAAGAAAAAGCCAATGCCCTCGAAGGCCGACTTGCCCGCTCGGTGGCAGGCTTTGCCCAGGCCTTGCAACAGGTCAAATGGAACGAGGTGCAGGCAGCCCTGCGGCCCGGCGAGGCGGCCATCGAATTCCTGCATTTTCCGGTGCTGTTCCCGAAACAGGCCGACAGCACCATGTACGCCGCGCTGCTGCTCCGCCCGGGAGATACAAAGCCGGAATTCGTGGCGCTCTTCGAAGAAAAACAACTCCAGTCCCTGCTCGAAAAAACCGGCGACAACGCCCGTTTGTCCACTGCCCTCTACGCCGCCCGCAGCGGCGAAGTGCTCGACGCCGCCCCTGCCTACGGCGCCGAACTCTACAACCTGATCTGGCGCCCACTCGACAGCCTGCTCCAAAAACAAGGCATCAAAACGGTGTACTTCTCCCCCTCCGGCCTGCTCCACCGCGTGGCTTTCGCCGCCCTGCCCGTTCCCCCCTTCAGGGGGGGCAGGGGGGTACTCTCCGACAAGTACGCCCTCCACCAACTCGGCAGCACGCGCTCCCTCGTGGTCAAAACCCCGCAACCGGTCGCCAAGGACTACACCGCCGCGGTCTTCGGCGGCGTCCAGTACGACCGAAACGCTGCCCTGCCCGCCGACAGCACGCTGGCTGAGATCACCGACAACCGCCTGTGGAACCTGATGGAGCGTCCCCGGAACAGCGGCGACGCCGGCTTCGACTACCTGCCCGGCACCCAGCAGGAAGCCAACCTGCTGCAACAACTGCTGCAACAAAGCCGCGTGCGCGTGCAGACCCACACCGGCGCCCAGGCCACCGAGGAAGCCCTCAAAACCCTGGGCCGCGACACCGTCAAAAGCCCCGACATCCTGCACATCGCCACGCACGGCTTCTTTTTCCCCGACCCGGAAAAACGCAAGGAGCAGCGCTTCGGCGAGGAAAACGTGTTCAAATGGAATGAGAATCCGTTGTTCCGCTCGGGCCTGGCCTTTGCCGGCGCCAACGCGGCCTGGTCGGGCCAGCCCACCCCCGGCCACATCGAAGACGGCATCGCCACGGCCTACGAGATCAGCCACCTGAACCTGTCGAACACCAAACTCGCCGTGCTCTCCGCCTGCCAGACGGGCCTCGGCGACATCAAAGGCTCCGAGGGCGTGTACGGCCTGCAACGGGCGTTCAAAATGGCTGGCGTGGACTACCTGCTCGTCAGCCTCTGGCAGGTGCCCGACCAGGAGACCGCCGAGTTCATGGACGTGTTTTACAAGACCTGGCTGGGCGGAAAGACGATCCACGAGGCGTTTGCCAAGGCGCAAAAAAAGATGCGGAAAAAGTACAAGGAGGTGTACAAGTGGGGGGCTTGGGTGTTGGTGGAGTAGTATAAATATCTGATTTGCAATTTATTGAATTGCCCCGGCGTGATCTTCAACCACGCCGGGGCAATTTTTTTAAAAAAAAATTCACTTGCCGGTTACAAACCTGGCCGACCCCCGCATATATGTGCAAATCAAAAACGGAGCAGCCGGAAAATCCGAAAAAGAGTACGGCGGGGATGCTGAAAACTGAGAAGAGTAAGCATTGATTTCTACTTTTAAAAACAACGATTATGAAACCTTCAACACTTAAGATCGCGGCCATTTTAATTTTGCTTTCTGCGCTTTTTACGCCTTCATGCCTGAAGGACCTCGGCGAAGACGAGGTTGATTGCGGCTGCCAAAACGGCGGCACTTGTATTGAGAATACCTGTGATTGCCCTCCAGGCTACATCGGAGTTTATTGTGAGACCTATATTGGAACACCCACACCTACTGAAAATTGCCCTATCGCACAACAAGCACTTTCTGAAAGCCAAATCCGGGCAGCTTTGCAAAGTTTTACTTATGATGGCACTGCTACTGCCAAGATTTCAGAGGCCCAGAAAATGCTTAAACATATCTGCTCCTCTGTAAACCTGCATGCTGGCGACAACGGGTATGTATGTGCCAGATTTTCCAATGGCAAGCATATCACCATTTGGATAGATTCTTACGGCAAGGCTGGCACCTACGGCTTCCGCTACAACAACACGGACAACCACACACATTTTTCTAGCAATAGCTCCTACTTTGAAATTACAAAAACAGCCACAAGCAACCCAGGAGGCAATACGGGCAACCCGGGAGGCAATACGGGCAACCCGGGGGGCAATACGGGCAACCCGGGGGGCAATACGGGCAACCCAGGGGGCAATACGGGCAACCCGGGGGGCAATAATCCACCCCAGACGAACAAAATGGTCGTGGCAATCGCACAGGAAAGGAAAAATTGTGGTACAAATTATTACTACACTAACCCGATCTATTCGTACTTCTACGGTACTGCCACCAATGCTGCACTAACTGAAAGCGCCAAAAACTGGATCAATCAACATTACTCCAGCCATGAGAGCATCTCGACCTATTACAGCGAAGGCAAAGGCAACTATGTGATAATTATTTCCACGAATAAATCTATGAGTCCCAGTTGCCCGAGGCAAACCCTTGCAGTTGGTTTTGGCCAAAACCGAACCGCAGCCTTGGCAAAAGCACAAGAATCCCTTTTCGGCTCTAATTGGTATTGGAATTATGGTGATCCTTATAAAGTCGAATTGGACAGAACCTTCTGATCTGAAAACAGGATAGTATATCTCCTTAATCACACCCCAACTTCAAAACCGGCGGGTTCAACCTCTGGTGTTGCGCGGACAAGGCCCATGTAATCGCTTCCTTTGCTTTATGACTACAGCACGCCCAATCAGATTAATTTCTGGTTGGGCGTTTTTTTGGAATGACAATACACGATGGGTTTGCCAAGGCGCAAAAAAGGATGCGAAAAAAGTACAAGGAGGCGTATAAGTGGGGGGCTTGGGTGCTGGTGGAGTGACACAAAATCCTGATTTAAGCCTGTTCATCACTTTCCCTTTGTGTTTTGTGTAAAGTCATTTCAGGACAAGAGGCTCATCGCTCATCACTAAAGTTCGTATTTCTGCCAGTACTTCTCCGGCAGCTGCCTGCACCACAGGTGAAAGGCCAATTTGCATGGGCATTATTTCCGAAATGGAGATAACGTACAACAAAATCTTCGGCAGGCGCTCCCGGATGCACATGGCCTCCACTACATCGCGTAAGCCCACATCGTGGGTGCTCATGGCTCTTGGAAAATCGGATGAAAAGCGTGGTTCGATGCGGCGGATCGTACCCGCCGGCCGCTCGTCCAGCGTCGCATCCACCATCACCACGAACGGATAATCCTCCATGGCCCCCATTAGGTGGAAGCCCCCGGTGCCACCATCCAGCACTTCTACTCCCGGCGGAATCCGTTCCTGTGCGAATTGTTGTGCTACATACACGCCTACGCCCTCGTCACCCATCAGGTAGTTGCCGATCCCAAGTACCAAGGTATTTTTTTCTTGTGTTTGCATGATATATTGGTAGCCAGACTTAGGTCTCGCTAACCATACTACTGGACATTTTCGAAACGAGACCTTCCAGGTTTGTCAAACCTAGAAGGTCTGGATGTTAGAAAACAAAAATGTCCAGTAGTATGCTCGCTAACCTTGGCTTGTTTTGTATTGATTGATCTCAGGCGGCTTTTTTCGTCTCTTTGCGTGCCCTTTCAGCCGCTTCATCTGCTTTTTCCGCCTTAAAAGCGTCCTCTTCGATAAACTTCCATCCGCCACCCATTGACGATATCTCGCCGCGCCCCTCCACGTAATCGTGGTAGAATACTAAATAGACATGCACGATGGTAAACAGAATAAAGAACCACATGAAAAGGTGGTGCAGGTTGCGTACGCCCGAATCAGCGCCAAATAGCGGAACCACCCACGTGAACAAGCCTGCAAACCACGAGTCGCTCATGGCCGCATACAACCCAAAACCGGTAATGACCTGAGCCCCGAAAGCGATGAACGTCAGGAAATAGATAAAGCCTGCCAGGGCATTATGCCCTACGGCCATGTGCTCGCCGGATTTGGTTTGGAAAATATCAATCTTGAGCACCTCCCACATTTCCTGAAAATACTTCCGGGTGGTGGGAATGAAGTTTTTCCAGTTGGCGTACTTGTTCCCCACAAAGCCCCAATAGATTCGAAGGATAAAATTGAAGACGAAAATGTAGGCCGATACAAAGTGAATGTACCGAATCCAGCCGAACAAGTAGCGTTCATAGGCTTCACCGCCAAACATCATAGCCGGCGGCTTTCCGATCATGTAACCCGTGACGCAAAGTACGGTAATCGCCAAAGCATTGACCCAGTGGAAAAAACGCACCGGCAACTCCCATACAAATACACGGCGAAGTTTATGGTAATGCATAATAGAGGATTTGAAGATTCAACTGTAGTACCTCACAATACTTGTACCCGGCTCACCTGCTTGCCGTCCTCGTCGTACACGTGTACGGCGCAGGCGAGACAGGGGTCGAAAGAGTGTATTGTCCGCAGTATTTCCAGAGGTTGATGAACATCAGCAACCGGAGTATCCATGAGCGAAGATTCATAAGCCGACTGCTTGCCCTCGCCGTCGCGCGGAGAGGCGTTCCAGGTCGTAGGCACCACCAGTTGGTAGTTAGCAATCTTTTTGTCCTCAATCACGATCCAGTGGCCGAGCGCACCACGCGGCGCTTCAGTATGCCCGACGCCCTGCGCTTTTTGAGGCCACTTGTCCGGACTGAATTTTTCCATGCTGGCCATGCGGGTATCGCCGTTGCGGATATTATTGATGAGGGTATCATAAAATTCAATCCCCCAATCTGCCATCAGCGCCGACTCCAGACCGCGTGCTGCCGTACGCCCCAAGGTAGAAAACAGGGCCGCAGCAGGCACACCGAGTTTTTGCAACGTGCTGTCCACGATTGCCTTGTACTCTTCCTTGCCGCTTGCATAACCCACCAGTACACGGGCTAACGGGCCGACCTCCATGGCATTCCCTTTCCAACGCGGCGTTTTCAGATAGCTGTAGGCCTTGGTGGTATCCAAGTGGTCAAACGGCGGTTTGGGACCGGTGTATTTGATGTCTGTTTCGCCCTTCCACGGGTGCAATCCCTTCGCATCAGCGGGATACTCGTACCAGGAATTATCAATAAATTCCTGAATTTCAGCATCATCCCGCATGTTCACCTCGTGTATCCGGCTCAGGTCTTTGTTCAAAATTGCGCCGGCAGGAAACTTGTAGGAACTGGTGTCGCGGTAGCCATTGGTGGGCAGATCACCGTACACTAGGTAATTTCCCAGGCCGCCGCCGATCGCGCCCCAATCCAGGTAGTACGGCGCTATGGCCAGCAGGTCGGGGATATAGACCTGGTTGACAAACTCCTTCGCATCGTGCAGCAACTGACCTACGTATGCGAGTCGTTCCGCATTGATGGCGCTCACGTCGTCCAGACCGATACTGCAAGCCATACCGCCCACCAGATAGTTGGGGTGTGGGTTCTTGCCGCCGAAAATGGCGTGTATTTTTACGATCTCCTTCTGCCATTCGAGGGCTTCAAGGTAGTGGGCAACCGCGATCAGGTTGACGGCAGGCGGAAGTTTGTAGGCGGGGTGGCCCCAGTATCCGTTGGAAAAAATGCCGAGTTGGCCACTTTCTACGAAGCGCCCCAGGCGTTTTTGCAGGTCGGAGAAATACCCCGGCGAGCTTTTGGGATAGTTGGAAATACTCTGTGCGATCGTGGAGGCCTCCTTGGGGTCTGCCTTCAGCGCAGATACTATGTCCACCCAGTCCAGCGCGTGCAGGTGGTAAAAGTGTACCACGTGGTCGTGCATATATTGGGTGGCGAACATGATATTGCGCACCATCTCGGCATTGGGCGGAATGGTGATGTCCAGCGCATCCTCCACCGAGCGCACCGAAGCCAACGAGTGCACGGAGGTACAAACACCACAAACGCGGCCGACAAATGCCCATGCATCGCGCGGGTCGCGTCCGCGCAGAATTTTTTCGATGCCCCGCACCATAGTGCCTGAAGAAAAAGCATCAACAATCTTCCCGTTTTGAATATCGGCCTCTACCCGAAGGTGGCCCTCAATACGGGTGACGGGATCAACAACGATACGTTCGCTCATAATTTATTGTCGGTTGAGAAAAATTGAGAGGAGGTGCGATCACAATTCCTTTTCCGCTTCTTTGCCTTCCTGAATCACGCCCTTGATGAGTTTCGATTTACGAAGATTGGTCATAACAGCATGCGCCGCGATACCTACACCCGTTGCAATGGCTGCAGCAGTGCCAATTTCGTCGGCATCCGATTCAATGCCGAAGCCCGGGAAGGGCTGGGCACGCGAGTACAGGGCGCCGGCATCCCAATAGTTCTCTTCCGAACAGCCGAAACAACCGTGACCGGATTGTATGGGAAAACTGGTACCATTGTTCCACTTGGTGACCGAACAGGCGTTGTACGTCGTTGGACCTTTGCACCCGACCTTGTACAAACAATACCCTTTTTTGGCGTTCTCGTCGTCGAAGGTTTGTACAAACAAACCGGCATCGTAGAACGGCCGGCGGTAACATGTATCGTGCACGCGCTTGGAATAGAATGCCTTGGGACGACCGACGCCGTCAAGTTCCGGCAGCCGACCAAACGTAATCAGATGCACCAAGACACCGGCCATCACCTCGCCAATCGGCGGGCAACCCGGCACCTTAATAATCGGAACACCTTTGATCAGTTTGTGGATAGGTGTCGCGCCGGTCGGGTTGGGTTTAGCCGACTGCACACAACCGTTGCAGGCACAACTCCCCCAGCAAATTACCGCTTTGGCGGTGGCCGACACTTCTTTTAAAATATCCAGTGATGTACGCCCGCCGATCATGCAATACACGCCGTCAGCCTCCGTAGGCACCGAACCTTCGATACAAAGTACATACTCCCCTTTGTATTTTTCCATGGTATCACGCAGGCACTTCTCGGCCTGATGCCCCGACGCAGCCATAAGCGTTTCCGTATAATCAAGCGATAGCTTATCCAACAGTATGTCCGCTACGATCGGGTGCGACGAGCGAATGAAACTCTCGCTGCAACAGGTACACTCCTGAAAGTGCAGCCAAATAACAGGGATACGCGGCTTTTCCGACAATGCCTGCACCACCTGCCCCACCCCATTGGCCTCCAAGCCAAGATAGGCTGCAACTATAGCGCAAAACTTCATGAAATCGCGCCGGGAATATCCCTGACGACGGAGTTCCTCGTAGTAAGTGGTGCGTGCCGGACGTGTGGACATAGGAAGAAAGTTTTAGATGAAAAAAGTACTTTACATGGCAGTAAAGGTCAAGATCGAACATCAATTTTATTTCTGATGTATGTCAGCAAAATTTATGATTGTTGTCATCGGGATGTCACGCCCTCGGCAGGACTTTTGACATTTGAATTCACGTCCTGCTCAATCTGGACTATGCACGAACTTTCCATCATACACAGCATCATCGAAACCGTAGAGGCCACCGTGCAAAAACGAGGTGGGGCGGTACAGGTGGAGTGTGTATATTTGCAGATAGGCCGGCTCGCCGGTGTGGAAGTCGAAAATATCGAGTTTCTGTGGCCCGCCGCTATTCAGGACACGTTGCTGGAAGGTGCGGCGTGTGCGATCGAACGGATTGCGGGAGAAGCGGTATGCCTGGATTGCCAAACCGATTATGCTGTTCATAATTACTTTGATCCATGTCCTGCTTGCGGCTCCTTTTGGAAGGAGGTAAAAGCCGGGGAAGAACTTAAAATTAAATCCATCGAAATATGTGCGCAACCTGCGGATGCAGTGGCAATGGGCATCAATTAATGGCCTTTGCCGCGGCTGGAAAACTCCCAAAATTCAGTAGTCTGAAATTGGACAGCAGTGCATTGCCGGAAGCAGGCATCGCCAACGCAACCATCGTGGCACCCGAACCGGGCAAATCGCTGGTAGAGGTGGAACGCGATATTTTGGACAAAAACAACCGCCTTGCCGAACGCAACCGCGGCTACTTCGAAGCCAAGGGTATCGCAGCGTTCAATCTGGTGAGTTCCCCGGGATCGGGCAAAACCAGTATTCTGGAGCGCACACTCAGCGAATGCGGCTTGCAAACGGACTTTTACGTCATCGAGGGCGACCAGCAAACCGCTCGCGATGCCGAGCGTATTGCAGCCTGCGGCGCACCGGTTGTGCAAGTCAATACCGGAAAAGGGTGCCACCTCGAAGCCAACATGGTCCACCAGGCGCTCCGTCAGCTCAACCCCTCAGAGGGCAGTATCGTTTTCATCGAAAATGTGGGCAACCTCGTGTGCCCATCCATGTTCGATTTGGGCGAAAGCAAACGCGTCGTCGTCATCAGCATCACCGAAGGAGAAGACAAACCGCTCAAATACCCCGACATGTTCCGCACCGCCCAACTGTGCCTGATCAATAAAATGGACCTGCTGCCCTACCTGAAATTCGACTTGGACGCCCTCAAACGCTATGCCCGGCAAGTAAACCCGGAACTCACCTTTATTGAACTTTCCGCCACCACCGGTCAGGGTATGGAACAATGGTACGCCTGGATAAAAGAACAACAACTCAATCCCCACAGCGTCAGCCTCGATATTTGAATGCTTCGTGCACTACAAACAACTCAAAACGCACCACTCAAAACGCAAAACGATCATGTGTCTCGCTATACCCGGTCAAGTACAATCCATCACCGCTGAACTCGACGAGACGTTCCGCAGCGGCAAAGTGAGTTTCGGCGGCATTACCCGGGAGGTCAACCTCAGCATGGTGCCCGATGCGCGTATCGGCGATTATGTACTGGTGCATGTCGGAGCAGCTATCAGCGTGGTGGATGAAGCGGAAGCCCTCGAAACCTTCAAATACTTGCAGCAGATCGGCGATCTGGACGAATTGTCGCCCGATATGCCCGCTTAAAATCATGTAAACACTATGGAATCCTTGTTTCCTATCCTTTTCGCAGCCGTCGTAGGCTTTTCCCACTCCTTCGAGGCCGATCACTTGCTGGCGGTGAGCAACATCGTCACCAAACGCGACTCGGTTTGGCTGGCCATCAAAGACGGCATCGCCTGGGGACTTGGGCACACCTCCACGATTTTTATCGTGGGTATGTTGATCATCGCGTTCAAAATCGGGATTGGCGAACAGATATTTCACTACCTCGAAGCCTCCGTAGGCCTCATGTTGATCTTGCTCGGGGCGTTTCGTTTAAATTTTATGCGCAAAAACGGCCGCGCCGCCTACACACATATCCACCTGAACGATCTCCTTTTCTGGAAGAAAAAGAAAACCGAAAGCCTGCCCGTAGTGCCGTTTATTTTCCAACCGGCATCCATATCTGGCACGAATGTGCAACAGTTGCAACTGGGGCCGGCAAACCAGGGGCACCACCTAGCCTACGGCATCGGGCTGGTACACGGGCTGGCAGGTAGCGGCACGCTGGTTGTGCTGGTTATGAGCCAAATTCAGCGCATTGACTACTCCATGCTCTACCTGCTTATTTTTGGAGCAGGGTCTATTGTCGGCATGCTGCTGGCCAGCGGGCTGTTCAGTTTGCCTTTTTCAAAAAAACTGTCGTCGCAGCATTGGCTGCAACGCACCCTCACCCTGATTTCATCGGTATTGTGTATCGGGTACGGCTTCATGGTCGTACTGGAAAATTTGGGTTTATAGGTTTGGAGGTTTCTGGTTGGAAGGTTTCTGGTTGGAGGCTTCATGGTCATATTGGAAAATTTGCGCCGTGCGTGGGTCTTTTGACCCCGCACAACAGTGGCTGACAATCAAGCGGTTGGCACGGGGTCAAAAGACCCACGCACGGCGTTTCAAGGTTGAAAAAACACCGTTGACACAGTTTTCTGAACACGCTCTCATCCGGCCCGGAACGGAACATTGTCTCAACCCCCTCAACCCTTTGCTAAACCCCCTCAACCTTAACTATCAACCATGAAATTTCTCAACGAATACCGCGATCCCCATCTGGTGGAACAGTACACCCAGGAAATCCGGCGTGTGGTAACCCGTCCGTGGAAAATCATGGAAGTCTGTGGCGGTCAAACACATGGCTTGGTCAAAAATGGCCTGCTCCAGCTTCTGCCCCCCGAGGTGACCATGGTGCACGGCCCCGGCTGCCCGGTGTGCGTCACGCCGTTGCACCTGATTGACAAAGCCGTTTGGCTGGCCTCCCGGCCTGGAGTTGCCCTGTGCTCCTTTGGCGACATGATCCGGGTACCCGGCTCCCGGCGCAGCCTGCTGGAAGCCAAAGCCCTCGGCGCCGACGTGCGTATCCTGTATTCCCCGCTGGAGGCAGTCAAAATAGCGCAGGAAAACCCCGACAAAGAAGTGGTCTTTTTTGCCGTAGGCTTCGAAACCACTGCCCCTGCCAACGCCATGTCGGTGCTGCACGCCAAAAAACTCGGGGTAAAAAACTACTCAATCCTGACCTCCCATGTCCTCGTGCCTCCTGCCATTGAAGCCGTTATGAGCGACCCGGAAACAGCCATTGACGGGTTTCTCGCAGCCGGGCACGTCTGTGCCATCATGGGCATCTCAGAATATTACCCGATTGCCGAAAAATACCAGGTACCTATCGTCATTACCGGATTTGAGCCGGTAGACCTCCTGCAAGGCATCCTGATGACCATCCGCCAACTCGAAAATGGCGAACACCGTGTCGAAAACCAGTACAGTCGCGTGGTACTCCCCGACGGCAATCCGGCTGCCCGCAACATTATCGGACAGGCATTTGACACCACTGACCGGGAATGGCGCGGCATCGGGTCCATCCCCGGCAGCGGCTGGGAACTGCGAACGGAGTTTTCCGACTTCGATGCCAACAAAAAATTCAATGTGCCCCTCGAAAAAGCCCCCGAAAGCAGCGTGTGCATTGCCGGTCAGGTACTCAAAGGCATTAAAAAACCCTTCGAATGCCCCGAATTTGGCAAAAAATGTACCCCCTCCAACCCGCTCGGCGCACCCATGGTATCGTCGGAAGGCGCTTGTGCCGCATACTACCACTTCTCATCACTCATCGCTTGAAAATCTCCTGTCCCCTTCCGCAACTCGATTTTGACGTGATCACCCTGGGTCACGGCAGCGGTGGTTTGCTCACCAACAAACTTCTCGAATCGGGTGTTTTTGACCTGCTGAAAAACCCTTTGCTCGATACCCACCACGACGGCGCAGTCTTTGAAATGCCGGGCCGGCTGGCCTTCAGCACGGATAGTTACGTGGTATCTCCCATCTTTTTCCCTGGAGGAAATATCGGCGAGCTGGCCGTCAACGGCACGGTGAACGACCTGGCCATGTGCGGCGCCGCAGCACGCTACCTTTCGCTCGCGTTTATCCTCGAAGAGGGCCTCACCATGCGCGAATTTTGGGACGTACTGGTCAGCATCAAATTCGCCGCCGAGCATGCCGGCGTGCAAATCGTCACCGGCGACACCAAAGTGGTGGAGCGCGGCAAGGGCGACAAAATATTCATCAACACCACCGGTATCGGTCAAGTACACCCACGGGCCAACATCGCGATGGGCAATATCCAGCCGGGCGACAAAATTATCTGCAGTGGCTACATCGCTACCCACGGTATCGTCATCTTGAGCGTGCGGGAGGGACTCGAATTCGGCACTACCCTGCTCAGCGACACCACCAACCTGAACCACACCGTACTCCACCTGCTCGACGACTTCGGGCCCGACATCACCCTGCTGCGCGATGCCACCCGCGGCGGTGTCGCCACGGTGCTCAACGAAATCGCACGCGACACCCGTTTGGGCGTCGAAATCCACCAAAAAGCGCTGAAAGTGTACGAGGAAGTGGACGGCGCCTGCGAAATGCTGGGCCTCGACCCCCTGTATGTCGCCAATGAGGGCGTATTTCTCGCCGTTGTGCGCCCCGATGCCGCCGAGGCTTTTCTGCAAAAACTCCGCACACTGGAGCACGGCGCCGACGCCGAAATTATTGGCGAAGTCGTGGATGCACACCCCAAACAGGTTGTGCTGCACAGCCGGGTGGGCGGTCGGCGGGTTGTGAATATGCTGGCAGGCGAGCAGTTGCCGCGTATCTGTTAGGTTATACCGCAGAAACATGTGCCAATTGCCCGTACGATACGCCCTCGTCGTTCGGCGAAATTTCCCGGTGAAAGAACAGATCAAACTCCGGTCGTAAGCCTTCCAGCGCCAGGTCAACCAGCAATGCATTTTGCCACACGCCACCGCTGCACGCAATCTTACTACATTGGTACCGGTGCGCTGCCGCTCCGATCAGCGCAATCAGTTGGCTGTGAAAAAACGCAGCGGCATACTCCACAGACCGCGTTTTCAGAAAGCAGTTGTGCACGTGCGCCACCAATTCCCCGACAGGAAAAACCTCCGATTCCCAAGTAATCTCCATCTCCAGGGGGATGGATTTCAGCCCGTTTTGCCGGAAATACCGAAACGCCGCAGCCTCCAGTAGCATGGCCGCCTCGCCCTCGTAACTGACCTTGTCGGCCAGTCCGAGCAACGCCGCCACCCCGTCGAAAACCCTGCCCATGGAAGAGCATTGCAGCAAACCACCCTTGTCCAGCATACGCCGGTACAGCGACCATTCTGCAGGAGAAAACTTGTTTTCCAGCATGTTCCTGCCTGCGCCCCATTTGCCGGCCAGGCTCAGCGCAGACAAGCGGGGTTCGTGCGGCATTTTATCGCCGGCCAGCAGGTCAAAATACGCCAGGCGCCCTACCCGGTCCAGTTGCCCGCCCTGAAGGCGAAAAAACTCGCCACCCCAGATTTGTCCGTCGTCGCCGTAACCCGTGCCGTCCCAGATGACGCCCAGCACGGGTTCCGCAGTTTCCAGCAGATCATTTTCGGCGAGTACGGCGGCGAAATGTGCCCGGTGGTGCTGCACGGCAACAACGGGCACCGCCCATTCCTCCGCCAGCCGGTATCCCAGTTGGGTGGAAAAATATTCCGGGTGTTTGTCCACGAGGAGTTTGCCGGGCTGTTCGCGGAACAGGGTCAAAAAGTGCCGAAGTGTATGCTCGAAATTTTGCTGCGTATCGAAACTTTCCAGGTCGCCCAGGTACTGGCTTAGGTAAGTATTGCTCCGGTGCTGCCAGGCGAACGTGCTTTTCATGGAAGCACCGAGGGCGAGTATCCCACCCTCCGCAGAGCGGGGAAGAGCGGGAGCCGACGGCGCCAGCCCCCGCGAGCGCCGCACCACCATCCGCTGTGCGTGTTTTGCACTCAGGCGCACCACGCTATCGTCCTGCGGAATCGCAATTTCCCGGTTGTGCAGCAAAAAAGCGTCGGCGATAGCTGCCAAATCCGCAAGCGCATCCGTATCCCGGAAGATAATAGGCGAACCTCCGGGGTTTCCGCTTGTGGCCACCAGAGGGCCACCAAATTTCTGCACCAGTATTTCCAGCAGCGGCGCGTACGGCAGCATGGCGCCGATATGCCCCAGCCCAGGCGCGATATCCGACACGCAAATACCCGATGCCGGGTTGTCGCGCACCTCCAGCAGGGCAATGGGCGCGACCGGACTTTCCAACTGCGCTTGTGCTTCCGGGCACAGCCGGGTATCGTCCGCCAGCATTAGGATGTTCGGGTACAGCAACGCGAAGGGTTTCGTCGGCCGGTGCTTGCGTTGGCGAAGGATTTGAATGGCCCGGGCGCTGGTCGCATCGCAAAGCAGCAGATAGCCGCCAATTCCTTTCACCGCCAAAATTTGACCGGCGCGCAGGCGCGTCAGGGCATTTTCCAGCGGGTTGTCCCAAATATTCCCGGAGGAGTCCCGACATTCCAGCCGGATGCCACACGCAGGGCAAGAGTTTGTTTGGGAAAAATAGCGGCGGTCTTCCGGGTCATCGAACTCCGTCCGGCAATCGGGGCATTGTCGGAAGGGCGCCATGGTAGTCCGCTCGCGGTCGTAGGGCAGGTCGGTCAGGATGGAATAGCGCGGGCCGCAGTTCGTGCAGGTGGTAAATGAGTAGCCGTGGCGGCGATTCGTCGGGTCGTGCAGTTCGCGGCGACAGTCGGCGCACAGCGCAAAATCAGGGGTGACAAGCAGATTGGGCGGCGCGTCCGAGGCACTATTTTTGATTTGAAAATCCGGAAATTCCTGAAACGGGAGGGCTTCGCAACGGATATCCGTGATGCGGGCAAGGGCGGGCGCCTCCCGAAGAATCGCCTGCTGGAACGCATCCGGCGACTCGGCATTGAACAGGATGTGTACGCCGTCCGTTGTGTTGTTCACCCAGCCGTACAGGCAATAGGCGCGCGCCAAACGCCACACAAAAGGCCGGAAACCGACACCTTGTACCTGACCGGAGATATGAAGATGAAAGGTGGTGGGCACAGGAAGAAACTTTCGCGAAGATATGGATGAATCAATCCACCATGCGCACCTTTTTTCGCTCCAGTGTGGGATGGAGAAATCCCACCACAATACGACAGGAGTCACCCCGAAAAACAATCGGGATGACTCCTTGTCGTGGGAGTGTTCAAAAAACTGTGTCAAGGCTGCTTACTTCTTTCCTGAAAAGCCGCGCGTGGGTCTTTTGACCCCGCGCCAACCGCTTGATTATTTGGCACTTTTGTGCGGGGTCAAAAGACCCGCGCACGGTGCCATTGTCTCGAACAGGGGCCGGTAACACAGTTTTCTGAACACTCTCGTGCCCGGCCACATCGAAGACGGCATCGCCACTGCCTACGAGATCAGCCACTTGAATTTGTCGAACACCAAACTCGCCGTGCTCTCCGCCTGCCAGACCGGCCTCGGCGACATCAAAGGCTCCGAAGGCGTGTACGGCCTGCAACGCGCCTTCAAAATGGCCGGCGTGGATTACCTGCTCGTCAGCCTCTGGCAGGTGCCCGACAAGGAGACCGCGGAGTTCATGGACGTGTTTTATAAAACCTGGTTGGGTGGCAAGACGATCCACGAAGCATTTGCCAAGGCGCAAAAGAAGATGCGGAAGAAGTACAAGAAAGTGTACAAGTGGGGGGCTTGGTGCTGGTGGAGTGACATGCACCCGTACCCTACCGCAACCGCCCCAACACCGTCTTCATCCGCCCAATCGCCTCGCGCAGTTGCTCTTCCGATGCCGCATAACTCAGTCGGAAGCAGTTCGGGTCGCCAAAGGCCGAGCCGGAAACTAAGCCCAAGTACGAACCGGACATGATGTAGTCGCAGAAATCGTCCGCATCGCGGATGACGGTGTGCCCATCGGTTTTTCCAAAAAAAGCGGTCACGTCGGGGAACACATAAAACGCCCCTTCCGGGTGGTTGGCCTTGATGCCGGGGATTACCTCCAGCATGGACAGCACGATGTCGCGGCGCTCGCGGAAGGCTTTGATTTTACGGGTGCTGATCACACCTTTCGCCGCCGGACGATTTTCTGGACGGCGGCCACGGCCATTCGGATGGCCTGTTCGTACGTCGCGGCATTTTTCTTCACGAAAATGTTTTCGCCAGGTACTTCCAGTTTGATCTCGCAGAATTGGTTTTGGGGGTTGCCCGCAGCCCCTTCGGACAGCGTGACCTCCGCTTGCATAATGGTAGAAGTCATTTTGAAAATGCGGTTCATCATTTTGTTGGTAAACAGTTTGAGATGGTCGCTTCCCCGAAAGTGTACGGTTTGATAAATCGAATCCATAATGAGTGCTGTTTTTTATGATGAAGTGAAACTTACGGATATGGGTTCGAGCATTTTTTTCCGCGCTTCGCGATGAAAATTGATGTCGTACAAATCCACCCGTCGGTCTTTCAGGTTGCGCACGCTGCCGGAATGCCGCAGTTCGTGCAGGAGTTCGAGATCCACATCGGCCACCACCAGCATCTCCGTGTTCGGGGTTGCCTCGGCCTTGATGCCGTTGACGGGAAACGAGAAATCGCATGGCGTGAATACCGCGCTCTGCGCATACTGGATGTCCATGTTGTGCACTTTGGGCAGGTTGCCGACGCTTCCGGCGATCGCCACAAAACACTCGTTTTCGACCGCTCTGGCGCGGGCGCAGAGCTGCACCCTTGAAAAAGCATTTTGCGTGTCGGTCAGAAAAGGCACAAAAAGGATGTTCATGCCATCTTCGGCAAGGCGGCGCGGGAGTTCGGGAAATTCCACGTCGTAACAAATGAGAATGCCGATTTTGCCGCAATCCGTGTCGAAGGCGCGGATCGAGTTACCGCCTTTCAGACCCCAGCACTTCACCTCGTCGGGTGTGACGTGCAGTTTTTCGTATGGCTCTATGCTGCCGTCGCGGCGGCACAGGTAGCCGACGTTGTATAGCTGACCGTCGCGCAGCAGGGGCATGCTCCCGCTGATTATATTGATGTTGTAGCGCAATGCCAGACCGGCAAACTTGTCCCGGATGCGCTCTGTATATTCGGCCAAGGCCCGTATGGCCTCCCCCTCCGGCAACTCTTCGTGCAGGGCCATGAGCGGAGCGTTAAAAAACTCGGGAAACAAGGCGAAGTCGCTCCGATAAGCCGATACGGCATCCACAAAATACTCCATTTGCTCGTACAATTCATCGAGGTTGCGGTACAGGCGCATCTGCCACTGCACCAGCCCGAGCCGCACGACGGACTTGGAGACTTCTTCCGACTTGGGCTTGGCTGGCGTGTAGTAGATGTTGTCCCATCGAAGCAGGGCGGCAAACTCCTTGGACTCCTCGTCGCCCAACAAATATCCCCGCAACACCTTGCGCACATGAAAATCGTTGGACAACTGGAAATTGAGCGTGGGGTCCTGCAACTCCTTGTTTTTCACCTTTTCGATATAAGCACGCGGCGACAGTTCTTCCGCGTGTTCGTGGTAGTTGGGTATTCGCCCGCCGAAAACTATGCCCGACAGGTTGAGCCGCTCGCAGAGCTCCTTGCGAGCATCGTAGAGGCGACGGCCGAGGCGGCGGCCCCGGAAATCGGGATGCACGAACACGTCAATCCCATAGAGCGTGTCGCCCGTAGGGTCGTGGGTGACGAACGTGAAATTGCCGGTAATCTCTCGGTAAGTGTGGCTGTCGCCGAAGCGCTCGTATCGCACAACGATGGACAAGGCGCAGCCGACGATCTGATCATTGATTGTCACCACGAGCTGTCCCTCCGGAAAAATATTGAGCAGCTTGCTGATTTGGTGCTCTTTCCAAAAAGCACCCGGCATCTGCGCTCAGCATGCAGGCTTTCAGCCCCCCATAATCTTCTATTTTGAGCGGGCGTACTTTTACTATGTCCATAAACTTGAATTTGAATGTGAGTCAGGGTTCAATGGGCGGCCACGGCGATCCCGGAGGACGCACGTGAGGAGGTTTTGGTCATGGAGGGTTCGTGGCGCAATGCGGTGGTCGGCTTCATCAATGGCACCGACAGCACCGGTACGGGCGAGTTCTCAAGAAAATATGGCCCCACCATTTTGGTGAACAAGCGGGAAATGAAGTTGCTCGGCTCAATGGCAATCGCAATCAGGTCGGCGCCCGTCCGTTTGGCACGCTGCACCATGCTCGTGCCGAAATGAAAACCGTGCGCGGTTTCAATCTCAGCGCTGATACCGGCTGCCCTCGTTATACTCGCCATTTTTTCAACCAAGAGGTAGAGGCGCGTTTTTTCGACTTTGGAGGCGTTGTCCGCAAAAAAAACCGAGAAGCACAGCTTCGCGTCATGGGCCTTAGCCAGCGATATGACGATAGGCAGTTTTTGTTCCAGCCCGTCCTTCAGTCGCACCGGCACCAGGATTTTTTTGAACATGGCGGGCTGCATATCCTCGCGTACAAAGAGCGTCGGGCAAGGGCTGTGGTACATCAATATCGAGAGATTACCAGGGGCTGGGTTGCTGGCGTTGGGCATTGCGGCCACCAGCAGGTCGGTGTGTTCATCGCGCATCTGTTTTACCAGATTGCGCCAATTTTTGCCCGATTCCATGAGATATTTGACCGAATGTGCTTGGTGCAGACTGCTGCCGAGTTTCTGTAACCGCTCCATTGCGGCCTTGAGCAAATTGTTGTTTTCCTTTCCGTACAAGGCCATGTACGGGTTTGGATCGGACTCGACGGCGCCGTAAAGCACAATCTGCGCCTTGAAATGCTCCGACAATTGTTCCGACCAGGCTGTGGCGGCATTGCTATGAAAGGGTGGGGTGGCAGTGGCCATTATTTTTTTTATAGTGTAGTTTTTCATAAAAAATAGATTGAAATACTGCTCCAAAACGCTGTACGTCATGCAAATAGACGCAGGAGCAACAATGGTGAAAAAATGAAAGAAAAGGAATGCTCATCCACGATCCGCCTGGACATGCTACAAAGTTGAAGGATATGCCAAACCTTAAAACTGACAGAAATCAGGTTTGGGCGTTTAACCCGGGTTGTCCTAGGCTAATTGGGCCGATTGCGTGGTTCAGGAAGGGGCAGTAGCCTGATGCAGCACCATCTGGTTGAACGGAATAGTAATGCCGTGCTCCCGAAAGGCGTCCACGATTGCGAAGCGTAGCTGGCTTTTGACCGTTTCGATGCGGAACATGTTGTTGCTCCAAAAAATGAGTTGGAAGTCCAGCGACGAACTGCCAAAATCCATCAAGCGAACGTATGGCAAATGCGGAGCGGCTTGCAACAAATCGCCGTGCTGCCGTGCGCAGGCGAGTAGTATCTGCTCCACTTTGCGGATGTCGGAGGCATAGTCTACGCCAACATTCAGTTCGAATCGCGAGGGCGTGGCATTGTGCGTCCAATTGATGACGTTTTCCTCGATGAACTTGTGGTTGGGGATGATGACCACATTGTCTTCCCGGGTAACAACACGCGAGGTGCGCAGCGACACCTCCTTGACCTTGACCACCCAGCCATCAATTTCGACCACGTCGCCGGCCTTCACGGTGCCTTCCAGCAAGATGATGATGCCGGAAACAAAGTCCTTGAACACATTTTGCAAGCCCAGGCCAATGCCTATCAGTAGAGCCGCCGAACTGGCCACCAGAAATGTGATGTCCACGCCGAGGGATTGCAGGCCGAAAATGGCGCCAAGGGTCCATACCGCATAGTCGGTTAGTTGCAGAAAAGACTCCTGCCGGCCTTCGGGCACCGATCGGGTTAGCATGGATCGGCGCAGCATGGCCCTCAGCAGTCGCAGCAGCAAATACGCACCGGTCAGGATCAGCAAAAAGGCCACGAGGTTGCCGACACGCAGGACAAAGAAGGAAAGGTGCAGCAGTTCGTAATTCAGTATTTCGTTCATGGTGTCAAGGTTGATGTGTGCGGGAATTTTCGAGGGACGTTTTTGAGAAATCTAGCGATGATTTCGTTGCGGTTTGCCCCGTATGCATCCACGACAATACCCTTGCCCAAGCCGTTTCTTTGTTCGAGGGCGTACAAAACCGCGTTGTCCGAGGGGTCTGTCTCGCCCTCGAAACGATGTGCCGCCACGATAGACCACAGATGAGCCGCCAAGGGTATGGCCGAAAAGTCAAACGGATAGGTATAGCCTTGCTCGATGTAGTAGTCCACCGCCTTGCTCAATGTCCTGAAATATTTGTTGGTCATCGCATATCGGTATTTAATGGTAAGGAGGTTCGCAACGGCAGACCGGCATTGGGCCACATCGGGCCATGGTCGGCACGCATGATTTGAAGGGTCTTTTGCGCGTCGTCGAGCACTTGGGACGGGCGGATGCTGAGCACCGGCACTCGGGCGTGGTTCACGATTTGTTGGGTGTACGGCCCGACGAAAAAATCGCGGATGCCGTAGTCCAGCGTGGCCGTGATGGCAATAAGATCGCTTTGCGCTGTTTTGGCAGTTTTCATTACTTGCTGCGCGATCTGTTCCGTAGGTTGCAACATCTGTGCAAGGCACTCCACGTCATCGTCGCGCAATTTGCGTTTAAATTTCTGGATGCTCTTTTCCACCCAGCCCTCAGAAGAGGAGTTGCCGGCATCGGGAAGCCCGAGCACATGAAGTGTTGCGTTGTTTTTGCGAATGATCTTGCGCAAAAATTCATACTTTTCGAGTGCGCCAGGAGTATCGCGAACGGGGAATAGTATTTTTGAAAACGACTCCCATTTTCCGTTGGTCGGCACGGTCAGCACTGGGCATGGGGCGTGCTTGACCACGGCAAAAGCATTGGTTCCCATAAAAAACTCTCGAAGACCCGAGGCCCCGTGCGTGCCCATCACCACGAGATCGGAACCGAGGCGTTCGACAACTTTGCAGATTTCGGATGGGACAAATCCCCGGGTGGTTTGGGTTTGTGCCTCGATGCCGTGTTCCTTGGCTGCATTATTGGCAATTTCACGCAGCATGTCTTGGGCCTCGTCGCACATCGTTTCGATCAGGGGGACCGCGGAGGCTAAGGGCATAATATCGGAATGATGATACGACAACAGACTTTCGTTGACGACGTGCAGCAGAGTCAGTTTTGCTCCTTGGCGTTTGGCCATGGCCAATGCCGTGTACAAGGCATTGAGCGATGACTCGGAAAAATCAAGAGGAACGAGGATATGGTTGATGTCGAGTGTGCCCATTTTCTTGTGTATTTCGATCTGTGAACTATTTGCACAAAGTTCAGGATACGCGAGCGATCAAAACCTGATGCCTGTCAGGCTTCGGCGAAATAGTGCCGGAAATCGTCCTTTTTTCGGCAAACCGTACCATGCACACTGCATGGGCTGGGTCGGCGATGTGCAATCTACTGAACGCGGACTTTGATCTCGGGGGCTTCCACGAGATGGAACGTGGCCGATGCGAACTTTCGCGGTTTCCTGTGGCTTCCACGTCCTGAAGTATTCTGAAAAACAGCTTGTCCTTCGTACTGCGCCGTTTCATAAAGTCGGTAACAAAATGAAGCGTGCATTCGACCCAATTGTCGTTGACCGCCAGCGTCACCATCGGGTCGGTGGATGTATCCTGTCGAGCCGAATAAAAACTGGAGAAACCGATCTTCCATTGTTCTGGTAAATGCGTGAAAGGCGTCTGGTGCCCGAAGCGAGTTTTGGCTGCAAAAAAGTGTGGAAAACCGTTTTTTTTAAAACTGACAGACATCACCCGGTTGACCATTTCGTCTACTTTTGTGGTAGCTACAAGCTAATCGCACCATGACCGACGCGCAGCATCAAGCGGAACTTCGCAAGTATTTTTTCAAGCCCCCGCCTTTTTGGGGGAGCATCCCGGCATCATTGTGGGCTGAGTTGCAGTCCGTGTTGCAAAAGCAGGCCTTCCCGAAAAAAACACTGATATACAGCGAAGGGAGTTATCCTCGTTCGCTGTACATTATCCGGAAGGGACGGGTAAAGGTGTATATCATCAACAATGAGGGCGCGGAGCAAATCATCTATTTTTTGGGAAAGGACGAAGTGTTTGGTCACCGATCCATTGTGTGCGACGAGCCTAGCCCGGTGTTCATCGAGGCCATAGACGATTGTGTGCTGGACTGTATCCCGCGATATCATTTTGAGCGGTTTTTGAGCGAATCCCCAAGTTTGAACGCGGCTTTTCTGTACTATCTCGGACACGAGTTCCGGGTGTTCGCGAACAAGATCAGTGTTTTTGCACAAAAGCCCGTACAGGCGCGGGTGGCGCTGGCGCTATTGGTGCTGAATGAAAAGTTCAACGAACACCCGCAATACGTCATGGTGCTCAACTTTTCCCGAGAAGATCTGGCCTCCTATGTCGGTACCGCAACCGAAAATTTGATCCGTCAACTTAAAATCCTGAAGGAAGCGCGGGCAATCATCGTCAGAGGGCGAAAAATCATTCTTGAAGAAACGGACTTATTGTGGGGGCTTGCCAGGCTCTAAAATAATTTGTAGCCGGCATTCTACCTTTGCGCAAATGGAAGACATCTCTGCTTATGGTATTTTGTTTGCGGTCTGCGGACTCGTTATTCTCTCTTACCTGTTCTCCATTCTGAATCGGCTGACTCGGATCCCCTCTGTGCTCCTATTGCTTGGCACGGGCATCCTGTTGCGCTACCTTTCGGACTCTGCGGAACTTCCTTTTGTAATACCTCCAATGGTCGTGGAGCTGTTGGGGACGATTGGCTTGATCATGATCGTGCTGGAGGCCGGGCTGGATTTGGAAATCACCCGCAGCCGGATTCCGCTCATCCGGCGTTCCTTCTTCTCGGCGCTGGTCATTTTCCTGGTGTCTTCCTCCCTGGTTGCGGGCATCCTGTACTTCTGGCTGCCGGGCACTCCGATCATCAATTGTCTGGTGTACGCCATTCCGCTAAGCATTGTCAGTAGCGCCGTGGTCTTGCCAAGCGTGCACCATCTCGGACACGAAAAGAAAGAGTTTCTGATTTACGAAGCCTCCTTCTCGGACATTATCGGCATTATGGTGTTCAATTTTTTTACCGCCGGGCAACAGATTGAGGGCCAGGACGTCGTCTGGTTCGGCGGAAGCATATTGGTGGCCCTGGTGTTGTCGGTGGCGGTTTGTTTTGGACTCATGTGGCTGTTGATCAAAAATAGGGTGGACATCAAGTTTTTTCTTTCGTTTGCTGTGCTGATCGTCATCTACGTAGGCGGAAAGATGATGCATCTGCCGGCCCTGATTACGATATTGATGTTCGGATTGGTGATGAACAACTGGAACCTGATGCGCTGGAAACCCCTGAAAAAATATTTTTCAGACGAGAGCGTCGAGAGCGAAGCCGCACTACTCAAGTCCATTACCGCCGAATCATCATTTTTGATCCGGACGTTCTTTTTCGTGATTTTCGGGTTTGGTATTGATCTGGCCTATTTTCAGCACACGCAGGTATTGCAACTCGGTGCCCTGATCGTTGCAGGGCTGTTGGTTTTGCGTTTCATTTACCTGCGGCTGGTACACAAATACGACCTGCTGCCCGAGCTGTTCTACATTCCGCGCGGGCTGATCACCATTTTGTTGTTTTACAAAATACCGGACTGGCAGCGCATCGAAGGATTTGACGAAGGGGTACTATTTTTTGTCATCCTCGCCACCGGCCTTTTCCTCATGCTCGGAGCGCTGATCTACCGCGACCGACCGGTGGAGATTGTGGGCGTGGATGATATAAAGGATGTATAAGAAGTTGTTCCCTACCGCAGCCGCCCCAGCACAGTCTTCATCCGTCCAATAGCCTCGCGCAACTGCTCTTCCGACGCCGCATAACTCAGCCGGAAGCAGTTCGGGTCGCCGAAGGCCGAGCCGGAAACCAGGCCCACGTACGAACTGGACATGATGTAGTCGCAGAAATCGTCCGCATCGCGGATGACGGTGTGGCCGTCGGTTTTTCCAAAAAAAGCGGTCACGTCGGGGAACACATAAAATGCCCCCTCCGGGTGGTTGGCCTTGATGCCGGGTATTTCCTCCAGCATGGACAGCACGATGTCGCGGCGCTCGCGGAATGCCTCGCGCATGGCTCTGGTGGGAGCCAAGTCGCTCGTCAGCGCCACCGCGCCTGCTTTTTGGCTGAACGATGCCGCGCCGCTGGTCACTTGGCCCTGTATTTTGGCGCAGGCATCGGCGATGTACTTGGGCGCGCCGATGTAGCCGAGCCGCCAGCCGGTCATGGCAAATCCCTTGGCAAACCCGTTGACCGTGATCGTCCGGCTCTTTACCTGCGGAAAACTGCCGATGCTGACGTGCTCGTGCGTGAAATTGATGTACTCGTAAATCTCGTCGCTGACGACATACACATGCTCGTGTTTTGCCAGCACGTCGGCGTAGGCCTGCAATTCCTGGCGGTCGAACACGGTGCCCGTCGGGTTGCAGGGCGAGGAAAAGAGCACAAACTTGGTGCGCGACGTGATAACGGCATCCAACTGTTCCGGCGTGGGTTTGAACTCGCGCTCCACCCCCGCGTACACGGGCACGGGCACCCCCCCGGATAGTTTGACAATTTCCCAGTACGACACCCAGTAGGGCGCGAACACCACCACCTCGTCGCCCGGATCGAGCAGGGCCTGGCACAGGTTGTAGATGGACTGCTTGGCGCCGTTGCTCACCACGATCTGCTCGGGTTTGTAGTCGAGGTTGTTGTCGCGTTTGAACTTTTCGCTGACAGCCTTGGTCAGTTCGGGCAAGCCCGGCACCGGGGTGTACTTGGTGTAGCCGTCTTGCAGGGCTTGGTAAGCCGCTTCTTTGATGTGTGCGGGCGTGTCGAAATCGGGTTCGCCGAGGCTGAGGCTGATCACGTCGTGGCCGAGCGCCCGCAGTTCGCGGGCCATGCGGGCCATCTTGAGGGTTTCGGATTCGGCAAGGTGGAATACGCGCTGCGAGAGTACAGACTGGGAGTTGGTCATGCGTCGAGAACTGGTTGAGCGGTTGATTCGTAGACTGGTAGACTAGTTGACGGCAAAGGTATAGCCTTGTTCCTTAGGTTGATTGATGCAGAAGGTCAAAGGAAAAAACAAAATACCTTCAGGGCCAAACGAGAAGCGGTCAACTCTGCGTACTTCAACAATCTGCAACCATGTTATCTGCAATCATGTAATCAAAACGCTACTTTTGTCCCGTTCCACACGCCTCCATGCCGCCGCCCTACAAAGTTTTCACCATTTACGCCCGCGAAGACGCGCAGTGCCTCGAGGAACTGCGGGGTCACCTGCGACCGCTCGAAAAGGCAAAACGCATTACCGTGTGGAGCGACCGTGAGATCAATCCCGGCGTGGAATGGGAGCGGGAAATCATAGACAACCTCGGCAGCGCCGACATTGTGCTCGTGCTTGTCAGCGCGGCGTATTTCCAGTCGGCCTACATCCACGAAGTGGAAATCGAACTGGCTCGCAAGCGGCACGACGCCGGCGCGGCGCGTATGCTGCCGATCATCGGCAGCCTGCAAGTGCTGCCCACCGACGCCAAACCCGTGGTCAGCCGCCAGTGGGACGACCGGGACCATGCCTGGGCGGATGTGGTGGCCGGGTTAAAACGCATGCTGGAACTGCTGGATGTCGCCGAGCGCGAGCGTCACGCAAGCGAACAAGCCGCCGCCGAAGCCGAACGACGGCTGGAAGAACTGGCTCGATTGCACTTGCCAGAAATGGTGCTCGTAAATGCCGGTTCCTTCATGATGGGTTGCGTCGACGAGCAAGGCGGCGAATGTTACGACGATGAAAAACCCGCGCACCCGGTTACCATCACCGATGATTTTTACCTTGGCAAATACCCGGTGACCAATGCCCAATACTCGGCTTTCCTTAACGAAAAAGGCAACCAAACTGAGTGCGGCGTGCAGTGGATTGATCTGTCCGGTAAATGGAGCGATGCGGCCCGCTGCCACATCCTTGCCGAGGGAAATATTTTCCGTGCCGAGAGCGGCTACGAAAATCATCCTGTTGTGTACGTCTCGTGGTACGGCGCCAAGGCATACTGCGACTGGCTAATCGCCAAAACTGGCCGCAACTACCGTCTGCCGACTGAGGCCGAGTGGGAATATGCTGCAAGAGGCGGTCACCTCGCTCCTGCCCGCCAAACCAAATATGCCGGCAGAAACAATGCAGACGAAGTAGCGTGGTACTGGGAAAACTCAGGCGACAAGCGCCTTTCGGGTAGTTGGGATGCGGACATACTCAAGACCAATAACTGCCAACCCCGGTCTGTAGGCGCTAAAAACGCCAATGTGCTCGGCCTGTACGACATGAGCGGCAACGTATGGGAATGGTGTAACGACTGGTACGATGCAGACTACTATAAAAACAGCCCAATTAAATATCCTAAAGGCCCTAATTCGGGCACTTTATCTGTTCTGCGTGGTGGGTCTTGGTATGACAACGCGTCGTATGTCAGGGTAGCGGTGCGAATGGAGGGTGATCCGAAGGGCCAAGCTATTGAAATCGGTTTCCGGGTGGCCCGGGACAAATAGCCCTTTGGCTTTTTACACGTTTGGGTTTGAGGTGCATGGCGTGTCAACCCCTCCCCTTCGGGTTAACGATTACCCACAAAACCTCAAGGAATCGGCAAAGAACCTCGGAGAGGTCAAACGTTGGTAGAAGGAGCAGGTTTTTATATTTTTTGACCTCGGAGAGGTCACACAGGATGCAAGAGGGACACCAACATTCGACCTCTCCGAGGTCGGCCACAACGCACAAATCATTGATCTACCAATATTTGACTTCTCCGAGGTCAGGTCGTGGAGGAGCGCTGGATTTTGTGGGTAATCGTTAGACACATCGGCCACCTCAACCTGCCCGCAGCCTCCGCCACATACTCAGCCCCAACCCAAACAGCATCAGCAACGAACCGAGCCACACTAAATTGATTCCCGGAAACACAATGGCCTCCAGCACGATATAGTCCGAACGGGGCGCGTTTTCGGCGATCTCGACCGGGATTTCGCGCTGCTCGCCGGAGGCCTGCGCGGCAGCGATGGTCATAGTGGCCGTTTGCGGGTCAATGCTCTCGAATCGGAAGTGCAGGCCCAGCGCCGGGGCTTCGTCCTTGAGGCTGAACGGACGGCTGTCTCGAATCAGGTACACTGGCGATGCGGTGCCGGTGCGGCCGTCGGGGGCGGTGATTTTCAGGTCGGCGGCCACGGCAATGTCCTCGGGCTCGGGGGCGTAGGCCGGGTGGTTCACCGTGCGGTTGATCTTTTCCAACTGGATTAGGTAGCCGTTGTATTCGGCGCTCTGGCCCTCTTTCAACTGGAGGTTTTTGTACTCCAACTCCTCTTCCATGTTCAGCCATTGGCCCATGCTCGATTCGGTCAGGCGCACGCGCATTTGCAGTTGGCCCACGTTGGCAGGCATCGTGAAGCCGCCCTTGCGCGGGCGCAGGTACAGCATCGGTTCGGCGGGGTAGCCCGTGGTGTCGTCGAGCTTGTAGGCGAGCAGTTTCAGGCCGAACGCGAGGTCGCCTTTTTCGGGTTTGTAGTCCGGGTGTTTGGGCTGTTTGGTGTAGCCCTCCACTACGAGGTAGTGTTTTTTGGTAAAAATAGTGTCGCCCACGACGGCCTCGTACGGCTCAAAGTTCAGGCTGTCTTCCTGCTGGCGGGCAAATTCGGGATCGAGTTCTGCCTTTGGCAAGGACGACACGTGGGTGAAAATATCGTGCGTCAGGTAGTGCTGGGTCGAAGGGTTGGCGGCCACCACTTTGCTGAACTGTCGGTCGTACATCACGTTGGGATGCAGCACGAATTCCTCGCCGGTGTATCCGCCTTTGTCGTCCTGTTTTTTGAACCGCACGGAGAACGTGCGCGTCTGCCGCTCCACAGTATCCTGCAGGTAGGTAGCCTCAAAGCCGCGCATCGGCATGGGCGCCTGTTTGAGCAGGAGGATGTTTTTGTTCATGGATTCGTCGCCCATGCCCTCGATGAGGCCCTCCATGGCGAAGGAATTAGTCGAAATCCACTCTTTGTTCAGGCCGGTGCTGAGGATGCCCAAGGCCAGTATGCCGAAGCCGATGTGCGACAGCGCCGAGCCGGCCTGTTTCAGGTTGCCCTTGATGAACGTGACGAGGTAGTCTGCGTTGGCGGCCAAACCGAACATGGCCGCGAACAACATGGTGTAGTACTGCCACGCGCTGATGTTAAGCCACAGGGCGTTCAGCGCTGTGAGCGCCGCTGCCGCTATGGCGGCAATGGCCAGGTGACGGAGCAGTTTTTTCTTCCAAATCTCCGGGTTGCGCTCGTTGTAGCGCATCCATTGGGCCGTGCCCGTAAGCAGGCCGATGAATACCGCGATCCAAAGTTGGTATCGGTTATGGTGCGCCACCGGGTCTTTCAGCGCTGCGCCCACGTAGTCGGGATTAAACGCCTGCACGATTTTGTTCCATACCGGCAACGAGGTAGCGCCGGTGATGAGCACGGCGGAGAAAAACAACACCAGCGCTCCGATGAACATCCAGAATTCGCGGGAAGCCGAGGCCTCTTCGGTGTTGATGTCGGGCACGTCCTTGCGGCGGGCGAACCACATCCACGCGCCGAGCACAGCAAATGCGCCGATGAACAAGACCAATTGCAAGCCCAGCCCCATCTCCGTGAACGCGTGCGCCGAGGTATCGCCGAGGATACCGCTGCGGGTCAGGTAGGTGGAGTACAGGATGAGCACGAACGACAGCAGGTAAAATGCGTAGGTGCTGCGGATGGAGTAGCCGGTGTTGCGGGCCACGAGGTTGGTGTGAATGCCCGCCACCAGCACGATCCACGGCACCAGCGAGGTGTTTTCCACCGGGTCCCAGGCCCAGTACCCACCAAACGACAGCGCCTCGTACGCCCAGGCACCGCCCATCAGGATGCCGAGGCCGAGAATGGCGCCGGAAAACAGCGCCCAAGGGAGCGCCGGCTTCAGCCAGTCCTTGTGCTCGCGCGTCCACAAGCCCGCGATGGCGTACCCGAAGGGCACGATCGTGGAGGCAAACCCGAGGAACAACGTGGGCGGGTGGATGGTCATCCAGTAGTTTTGCAGCAGCGGGTTCAGGCCGTTGCCTTTGATCTGGTCGAGGTAGTTTCGCTGCGCAAAAATCGGCGCGTCCATGGTCTGGCGAAGCAGGTCGAAGGGGCTGGCGCCCAAGCGAAAATCGCCGAAGTACAGCCCGAGGATCATGGAGGAAATGAATACCTCCGCCAACGCTACCACGGCCAAAACGGGCGCTTCCCACTTGCCGGCACGCAGCATGAGCACCGTGCCCAGCACAATGTGCCAGAAACTCCAGAGCAGGAAACTGCCCTGTTGTTCTTTCCAAAACGCCGAGAACGTGTACTCGAACGGCAGGTCGTCCGACACGTTCGCCCAGGCGTACTGGTATTCGTAGTATTTGTTTACCAGGATAAAAAACAGCGCTCCGATGACGCTCAGCGTAGCCAACCCGTGCAACAGGAACGAGAAGCGTCCCAAGTTGCGCCAGCCCTCGAAGGCGGCAGTATCGCGTTTGCGGGTAGCCAGGAAGTAGGCTACCGTGGCCAATAGTGCGGCCACAAACGACAGCACCACGCAGAAATGTCCCAGTTGGCCGGGCAATAAATGTTCGTTGTCGTAGATCATGTCTGAAATTTATTCGCCACATCCAAACCCGGTTACCCCAAGCCCTGCCCGGCAAATCGTAAATCGTAAATCCCAAATCGTAAATGAACTAGCCTTTTTCCGAGCGCACATACACTTCCTCGTCTTTGTACTTGGACGGGCACTTGAGCAGCATATCGGCGGCGTCGAAGGTTTCGCCGTTCATTTGGCCGGTGAGCACGATCTGTTCGGAGCGCTCAAAATCCTGCGGTTTTGCGGCGCGCAGCACTACGCGGCGCACCTCTCCCGCATCGTCGCGGAGGTAAAACGCCAAGAAGTTGGGGTCTTTTTCCGGGTTGTACTCCACGGGTTTGTCCTGCACGAGTTGGCCGACGAGTTTCACGCGGTCGCCTTTTTCGGCTGCCTGCGAGAAGTTGGCGTAGGTGGTCACGTCGGAACTGGCAGAGATGAGAATGGCGATGGCCACGGCCACGACGGCTATTGCGATGAGGTGCGAACGTTTCATGTGTATTTGTTTTGCCGCAAAAGTACGCACGCGTGCAAGTTTGCGGGAATGATTTTTGTCAGGTATGCGGGAATGATTTCTGTCAGACGCAGGAATTTAGAATTCGGCTCCATCATGCGCTACTTATTTTTTGGTTTGGCACTCCTTTGCCTTCATTGCAAACAGGAAAACACCATGCAACAAGAACCGTTCAAAATTCATGCGTTCCGGCTGAAACCCGGTCAGGATTTGAAGCAGGAAATCGAAGCCTACGCCCGGAAGGAAAACATCGAAGCCGGTTGGATCATGACCTGTGTGGGCAGCCTGACCCAAACCCACCTGCGTTTTGCCAATCAGCCCGAAGGAAACAAAAGTACCGGCCATTTCGAGATCGTGAGCCTTGTGGGCACGGTAGGCGTGCACGGTTCGCACCTGCACTTGGGCGTGAGCGACAGCACCGGGCAAACGATCGGCGGGCATCTGTTGGCGGAAAACCTCGTGTACACCACCGCCGAAATCGTGCTTGGAGAAAGCACGCAACTGATTTTCACCAGAGAAGAAGACGGAACGACACCGTGGAAGGAATTGCAGGTGCGGAAACGGTGACATTATTTCCCCTCTGCCTTGCGTTTGCATTCCAGCGCCTGCTTGTTGTCCGGCGACTCGGCCAGCAACTTGTCGAGCCACACCAGGCCTTCCTTGACCAGCCCGTATTCGATCAGCAGGCAACCAATCGTTGCCCTGGCGTTTTTCACCAGCACCGTGTTTTCAAACACACTTTTGTAGTCCTCCTCGGCGGCTTCCTTTTGCCCAAGCACCTGGCGGGATACCCCCCGGCGCAGGAAGGCATCCGAGGAAGTCGGCACTTTGCGCAACAGTGCGGTGAAATCGGCGATAGCCTCACGGTGTTTGCCGAGAGACTGATAGCACTGACCCCGGTCGAAGTAACTGAAAAACTCCGCCGAGTCGAGGGCTTGTTCGAGATTATAGTCGGTCACGGCCTCGGCAAAACGGCCGGCAAACATTTTGCACGCTGCCCGAAGACCGAGTGCCCGGATGTTTTTTGGTTCCAGTTTCAGCACTTTGTCAAAACGCGGAATGGCCTTTTCGTATTCACCGTATTCGTACAGAAAATGGCCAAAGTAGAAATGTGCTTCGGGGAGTTCCGGGTTGACCTGCACCGCTTTTTCCAAATCCTTGTGCGCGCCCTCGTAGTCGTCCTGCATTCTTTTCAACCAGGCCCGGCCGATGTAGGCTTCGGCGAATTTGGCATCGAGGCGAATGGCCTGATTGAAGTCCTTTAGGGCCTGGTCCTTTTCGCCGAGTTTATAGTTGGCATAGCCACGCGCTTCGTACGCGACTGCATTTTTGGGGCGCATCGAAATGTAGGTGTTGTAGTCATCGAGGGCATCGTTGTAGTTGACACGGATTTCATCCACGTTTTCGATGTCCACTTTTCGTTTGCCGCGTTCGAGGTAGGCATCGGCGTAGTCTTCCTTGAGCTCGATGGCCTGATCGAGCAGTTCGATGGCCTTGTACGGGTCTTCTTCAGCGACGGCCTGGTCGTACAGTTTTTTTTCATCGGAAGTCACCTCCGCCGAGCCGGTGGTATTTTCGGACTTCGGGGCGAGTTCTTCCGCCTGTTTCCAGCCCACAGCCACTGCTTCAAGACGGGCGCGTTTGGGCGGGTGGGTTTGGGAGTCGGTGTTCGACGAGAAGGTGTTGATGCCTGCCTGCGCCTGTTCGAGGGTGGCGCCGAGCCGGAAGAGCACGCCGCCCGCAAACCTGTCGGCCTCCAGTTCAAAGCCCTTGCGCACCTTGGGATTGGTTTCCTCCAGGTCATGGTTGCTCAAGTGGTGGCCGATCTCGTGCGCCAGCACGCAAAAAGCGGCCCACTGGGTGTTGGCCTCTTTTTTGAAATTTTCCAGAAACGCCGTGCTGTACAGGATGTAGCGCTGTTTGCCGATAACGGTGGCCAAGGCATTGCTGCAGTCGGCGGAGCGCAGCACGAAGTTTTGCGGCAGCACGTTCATTTGCATGATGCGCTCCACGATTTCTTTGGCTTCCGCCGATGCCTCGTACGCGTAAAGTTCAGATGGCGCGTCGGCGGAGGCGAAATTGCAGCCGTGTGTGATGTCCAGTGGTTCTTGAGCGTACAGGCAAAGGGGAAAAATCCAGGTCAGGGCAAGCAGCAAACGGATGGTGGCGAGTTGTTTCATAATCGTCGGGTGGTTTGAATTTTGGTGCAAGGTAACGACTCTGGCAGCCTCGACGTGGCGGAAGTTTGACAACAATTGCCCATGAAAAGTGTCTATTTTGGCGGTGCAAACCAGATTCAGACCTATGCAAACGCAAACGCTTCAAATCGCATTTCAGGTGTATCCGTCGTCCGACGCACTCCTGCCCGAAGAGCGCGACCTGCTCGCTGCAGCCCGCCGGGCGCTCGAAAATTCCTACTCGCCGTACTCCCACTTCAAGGTTGGGGCAGCCGTGCTGTTTGCCAACGGCGAAACGCTGGGCGGCGCCAACTACGAAAATGCGTCCTATCCCATGTGCATCTGTGCGGAGCAGGGCGTGCTTTCCGCCGCCGCCAGCCGATGCCCGGGGCAGTCGGTCGTGGCCATCGCCATCACCGTTCAGAATCCGCAAAAAATGGTTTCATCGCCGGCAGCCCCCTGTGGCGCCTGCCGACAGGTGATCTGCGAGACGGAACAACGAAACGGGCGCTCGATGCGGGTCATCCTCCAAGGCGAAACCGGGCCGGTTTATGTGTTTGAAAAAGGCAGCGACCTGCTGCCCCTTGCTTTCGGCGGCGACGTGCTTGGCTGATTTAGAGCCTATCCGAAAACCTCCTTTGGCCTGAAAACCCATCTTATGTAATCATCCGGCGTTAAATTTTCAGGCCGTAGGCACCCGGCTACGCCCTGAAAATTTGCCTTGCCTGATTCCATAACCTGGCCTTTTCAGCCTCAAAGGAGGTTTTTCGGATAGGCTCTTATTTGCCCCACGAAATTCGGGCATCCTGTTTCCGGAGAGGCAGGGCCGCCACACGTTTGCTCACCAGTCTGCCGAGGCGGAGGCCTTCGTCGCAGTCCATTCGATAATGCACCCCAAGCGCCAACCTGGACAGGGCATTTTCTTGGGCCATCTCCCGGAAGGAACCAAACCTTCGCGGTTTGCCTACAAATTCTGTTTGCCCCTCGTGGGTGCGGTCGGTGAGTGGAAAAGGCTCGCCCAAAAAAGCGGTGAGCACTTCCGAGACGGCGGCACCAATAGCGGCATGGCCGGAAGGGTAGGAGGGGAACGGCGGGCTGTCGTGCAACGACGCCCAATTGGGATCCACGACCCGTCGGATGTATGTATCCGGGCGTTCAACGTTGTAGTCGTATTTACTTTTCCAACAAATGACCAGCACATCGGCACTGGCTACAGCCGCTTTCAGGTAAAGTTCGAGCAGTTGGGGCAAGGGCAGGTCGGAGTGCTCCACGGCCTGGTTGGTGATGGATATCCAGTGCCCCAGCGGCGAGACCGTAAGCCCGGGCACATCATTGCTCCAAAATTCAGCGATCCATCGGTGCTCGTTCGTCAACGGTTTGGACATGGCGAACAATTCCATTGCTTGCGCATGGAATGCGGAGCCTGGCGTTGCATCGTAGGTTATGGGCGGCGTTACGTTCACGTCCGAGGATGGGACGATCAGCGAACGCGACTTGCCCCAATACGGCAAAAGCGCCGGCATCGGGTGCGTGCCCCCCGGCTTCCAGCAGCCGGCACATTCGGGGGGCGCATAGCCCCGATCGAAGTTGAACAAAAATCCCTCGTGCCCGAAGGAGTCGGTGGCCGACCACCGCCAGATGTCCAGCGCGATTTTTTTTCCATAGGCAATGGACCGGGTCAGGGTCCCAGCGTCTGCGTGCGATTGGAACCTGCTCAATTGCCCGGTCTCCAATTGTTCAATTTTATCCAGCAAATGGGGCGGTGCGATAGGGAAAAATTGCCGGAATATTTCGGCGTAGGCTGCGTTCAGGCCGGCCGGCAAATAGTACCCGCCCGAATAAGCGGGCACCTCGGGCAGGCCTTCCAGAAATTTTCCAAGCGCCACGGCTTCGGGCACACCAGGCAGTGCGGCCTGCCAGGCGGCCAGTTCCACGTAGCTCCATGTACGGGCCGAAACGGGAGGCCGGTAGCCGGGGGTATAGCGCTCCAGTTCAAGCAACAACCCGTGCCATTGAAGCACCACGGCGGTGGCGGCCCGGTAGTGGTCTGGCTGCGCCATCGCATCATTCCTGCCACAGGAGAACGGAAGCAGGAACAATGCCGACAGGAGCAAACCGATAAACAATGTTTTTTTCATGGGTCGTGCCGGTTTTCAGGTCAGGGTAACGCTTTCGGACAGTGCCGGCCGGAAATTCATGCGGAATACCGTGCCACGCCCTTCGCGGGAGAACACCTCCAGGCCGATCTGGTGCAATTTCAGAATGCTGTCCACCAGCGACAAGCCGATGCCCGTTCCTTTGACGTGCCGCACCCCGGCACTGCGGTAAAACGGCTGGAAGATCATTTGCTGGTCTTCGTGTGAAATGCCCGGCCCGCTGTCGGCAATCTCCACCTGGTGGCCACCTTCTGGTTTGACCAGAAAACGCACCCGCACGCGGTGGTCGGGCGAGTACTTGCAGCCGTTGTCCATCAGGTTCAAAAAGGCCAGGTTTAGGAGTTGTTCGTTGGCCAGCACACAAAGGTGTTCTTCGTGTTCGGGCGAGCCTTCCATGTCGAACACAATATGGTAGTCGGGGTGGCGGCGCAGGATGGCATCCCGGGTGTGGAGCAGGGCCTCGTCGAGGCGCACGGGCTGGAAGGCGATGGCCGCGCCGTCGGAGTGTACCTTGGCCAATTGCAGCAGGTTTTCGGACACGTCGTTCAGGTGGCGGGTGTCTTCCAAGATGGACACGAGCGTTTCCTGATATTCCTCGACGGTTCGTTTTTTGCCAAGTGCCACATCCAATTGGGCCGTGATGACGGAAAGCGGGTTTTTGAGCTCGTGCGAGACGTTGGAGATGAAGTTTTTCTGCATGCGAAAGGCAAGTTCGATGCGGTCGAGCAGGCGGTTGAACGTGGCAACGAGGCGCGCGATCTCGTCGCGGTTGCCGGGTGTTTCCAGGCGCGACTGCAACTGGGCGGGATGGATGTTGTCCACCTGACCTACGATGCGCGACACCGGCGCCAAAGCCTGCCCGGCGAACCCCCATCCGCCCACGGCTACAATGCCCACGCCGAGGAAAAACGCCAGGAAGAGGATGTTTCGCAGTTGTGCCAGTTCCTCCGAGTTGAACGTAGCCTCCGCCACAATCACATATTCGCGTCCGCCGCGCGTGCGGTGCAGCAGCCCAAGCGCATGCCGTTCTTCCTGCAAAAAGCGGTATTCCGTGTTGCCTTTGATTTGTTGGAAAACAGTGCCGGCAGGTATTTCCGCAAAATGGTTGAACGAGAACACGCGCCGCTGCTTGGAATCGTAAATGGCGATGTTCTCGCTGAACGGCAACCGGCTCTCCGTCAGCGGCCTGGATTCCTCCACCGGCACCAAGATGTTGGTGGTGTCGTGCAGCACCATTTCGGCGGTCATCAGGGCCTTCGAGCGCAGGTTGTTGTAAAATTCATCCTCCGTGATCTGCCGAAACTTGGCATAAATAAAGTACAGCGACAACAGCAGGATGCCGGCCACGATGGTGATGAACTGAAGGGTGAGTTTGGTGCGTATCTGCATGCTGGAAGGTTAGAAGGTTTCGGGTTTCGAGTTAGAAGGTTTCAGGTTAGGAGGTTTCGGGTTTCGAGTTAGAAGGTTTCGAGATAAGAACGTTTTCTAACCCGAAACCTCCTAACCCGAAACCTTTTAACCTTCTCTAAGAATGTACCCGTTTTTGAACTGGGTGTGAATCAGTTTGGTCTCGAAATCCTTGTCCACTTTTTTTCGGAGAAAATTGACGTATACCTCGATGACATTGGTTCCGGTGTCAAAATCGAGGTTCCATACCTTTTCCGAAATTTCCTGTTTGGAAATGACGCGCATGGGGTTTTTGAGGAAATACTCCATAAGAGCGAATTCCTTGGGGGTAAGGGGTATTTTGCGACCGGCCCGCCAGAATTCGCGGGTCTGCATGTCCATGACCACATCGGCGTATCGAATGTCGGGATGGGCCTGGTAGCTGTCCACCGGGCGGCGGGCGAGGGCCTGTACGCGCACGAGCAGCTCCCGAAATTCGAACGGCTTGGTGAGGTAGTCATCGGCGCCGGCATCGAAACCGGCCACTTTGTCGTCTGTTTGGCCCAAGGCGGTGAGCAGGAGCACAGGGGTTCGGATGCCCTCGCTGCGGATCTGGCGGGTCAGGTCAATGCCGTTGATGCCGGGCAGGATGATGTCCGACACGATCACGGCATAGCCGCTGGACTGCGACATGCGCTTGCCCATGATGCCATCCTCGGCAAAATCCACCTCGATCTGATGCTCCTCCAGCCCCTTTTTGATGGAGCGGGCGAGCTTCGGTTCGTCTTCGATGAGTAGTACGCGCATACTTGAAGTGGCAAGATTAGGTGATGCGACCGAGAATTTCGTTCCAAATTTGTCCGCACGGCAAACAAGGCGCAGATTTTAAGCACTTTTTAAAAAAAAGAATCGCGACTTGGCCCCACTTTTGATCTCAATCCGCCCATCGTTCAAATCAAATACTTTATTCCATCTAATTTTTCTTCCAATGAAAAATCTTCACACCACTCGCCTTCTGGCATTCTTACTCGTCATCATGTGGCTTTGGTCGTCTTGTGGCGACGGAAAATTCGACAACGCTGTTGAAAAAGTAGTCGCGTCCCACAGCAACCAAGCATCCCTTTCCTGGAACCAACTTTTTCATGATGTGGAGCGGTACGCAGCCGGTTACCGGCCAGGGCCTGCCCCGCGGGCCTTGGGCCTGATGGGCTTCGCCACGTACGAGGCATGCATATCGGGCATGCCGGAGTACAACTCCCTTGCCTCGCTGTACTCCGGTGTCAGCATCCCTGCCGCCGAGGATAAAGAATACCACTGGCCTACGGTGGTAAACGCCGTGTACGGGTACATGATGCCGCGATTTTTTGCTTCTGTGAGCAATTCCTTGTTGCAACAGATTGCCACACTCGAGTCGTCCAATGAAGTCAAATATCAAGCCGAAACTTCCGCTGAGATATTTGAGCGCTCGAAACAACACGGCAAAGCCGTAGCAAAAGCCGTTTGGGACTGGTCCACGACCGATCCTTGGGGCCACGATGCCTACAAAGACCCGTTTGGCGACTATGTTTGGCAAGACCATTACGATGGTCCTGGCGATTGGAAGCCCACGTTCCCCGGTCCGGGCAAAGGCATGGGCCCTTATTTTGGCAGAGTCCGTACTTGGGCATTGCCCGAATCCGCCAAATTGGCCAAGCCGCCGCTTCCACACAGCGACAGCCCAACCTCGGCCCTCTACGGCCAAGCCATTGAAGTGTATGCCCAAAATACTCCGACGTGGTCCTATGAAGCGGAGTGGATTGGTGAGTTCTGGAGCGACGACCTTGTGAACCTCACCTTCAGTCCCGGCCCGCGCTGGACAGCCATTGCCAATCAGGTCATCGAGAAAGAACACAGCGACCTGCAAGAAGCAATCGTCACATATGCCAAGCTCGGCATGGCGCTCAGCGATGCTGCCGTCGGCTGCTGGCACTCCAAGTACTACTACAACGTGGAGCGCCCGGAAACATACATCCAACGCGTCATAGATCCGAGCTGGAAACCTAGCCTCGAAAACCCGCTCACCGGGGAGGCTGGTGTCACGCCTTCATTCCCGGCCTATCCATCCGGCCACTCCACCATGGGCGCAGCGGGAGCAGAAGCCCTTGCCAGTATGTTCGGCTATTCCTACTCCATGACGGACAACTGCCACAAAAACCGCGCAGAATTCAACGGGACGCCGCGCGCATTCGGCAGTTTTTATGAGATGGCCCTTGAAAACGCTTGGTCGCGCGTGCCGTTGGGCGTGCACTTCCGCATGGATAGTGAAGAAGGCGTGCGCCACGGTACCGTTATCGGCCGTTTTGTGAACAACCTGCCCTGGAAAAAATAGGGAACGCGGGCTTCAGCCCGCAATTTCTGTACAAGCCGCACGCGCTTGTCATCCCAAAGGGAACCGTCCGCTTTATGCGAGCCAACTCGAGAAGCGCTGCCGTTCAGGCGGCCCTCGTAGAGCGGACGGTTCCCTTCAGGATGACAAACGTGGAGCGGCCTCTTCGTTTATCCAAGAGCCACTTCCACCTGCGTCGGCCCATCAAACTTGTACCACCCGATGTTCCCATATATCACCCACCGAACAATTGCCCTCGTCGCTACCCTTGGTTTCTGCTGCTTCTCCTGCCGCGAAACGCCCCAACCGCCGCCAACACAAGATGTCGAGAAAATCGAAAAATACGGTACCGGGGCCATCTCCCGCCGCTACCAGGAAATAGGCGGCAAGAAACAGGGCCTGATGACCGATTACTTCCCCGATGGCCGAATCAAAGCCGAACGCTATTTCAAGGACGATAAACAAACCGGACGCACCGTGCTCTACCATCCGGGCGGCCAAATCCGGGAAGTTCAATACTACGAGAACGGCCTGAAAGAGGGCGGCGACACTCTTTTTTACGAAGATGGCCGCGTACAGTTTGTGGTTAATTTCCACCTGGAAAAGAAAAACGGCTACCTGCGCAAGTGGTCGCCAACAGGAGACCTCATGTTCGAAGCCAGATACGACATGGACACCCTCATCGAGGTCAAGGGGAAATCTATCCGTGCAGAAAAATAGTCGAACACCACATTCGGTGCTGACAAGGTTTTGATGCACCTCTTCGTACAGGGTTCGACAGTACGGCCGCAGCGCTATACTTTTGCGCGGCCATGAACGAGACCACGCGTGCCTACCTCTACCTGCATTTTTGTGTTTTTTTATGGGGCTTTACGGCCATACTCGGCAAACTCATCACCTTGCAAGCCTTGCCGCTGGTATGGTGGCGGGTTCTGTTGTGTTGTGCGGCGCTCTGGTGGTTGCTGCCGAAGGGGCAGTTGCGCGGACTGACACGTCGGGCATTTTGGCAAATGCTCGGTATCGGCGCCCTGGTGGGGCTGCATTGGCTTTGTTTTTACGATGCCATCAAGCGCTCAAATGCCTCCGTGGCAGTGGCGACAATGGCCACCACCTCGTTTTTCGCAGCCCTCCTCGAACCGGTGCTGACGCGCCAACGGATCAAGTGGCACGAGCTCGCCCTCGGCATCCTGATCCTGCCGGGAATGGCGCTCGTGGTGGGCAACCTCGACTTCAGCATGCGCACAGGATTTGCCGTGGGCGTACTTGGCGCCTTGCTCGCCGCGCTGTTCACGGCACTGAACAAACGTATGCTCGACGCCGGGCCACCGCCGCCCCTGGCCATGAGTTTCGTGGAACTGTTCGGCGCGTTGGTCGTGTGCTCAATTGCCCTCCCGGTGGTGCTCGGTTTTTCTCCCGAACTGCGCGTGGAGCCAATCGGCTGGGACTGGGCCTGGATGCTGCTCCTCGCTTGGGGATGCACCCTGCTGCCGTACTACCTCACCCTCAAGGCCATGCGGCACATCAGCGCCTTCGCCACCAACCTGACGATCAACCTGGAACCGGTGTACGGCGTGGTCCTTGCCGGACTGTTTTTTCAAGAACACCAAGGCCTCAGCCCGGGGTTTTATGTGGGCGTCGGCATCATTCTCGTGGCAGTTTTCAGCCACCCCTTTTTGAAGAGAATGATGAGTGATGAGCGATTAGCGATGAGCGATGAGTGATTATCATCGCTCATCGCTCATCGCTAATCGCTCATCGCTCATCACTATTAAAACTTCCGAGCGTAGTACAAAATGTACAGGTAGCACGGCAGCATCGTAATTTGGAAGGCCGCCCGGTAACCGACGCTTTCCATTTCGGAGAGCAGGCCATACAGTTGCGGCAACAACGCCCCGCCGGCGATGCCCATGATGAGCAGGGCCGATCCGGTTTGCGTGAAGCGGCCCAGTCCGTTGATGGCCAAAGGGAAAATCGCCGGCCACATCACGGCGTTGGCCAGTCCGAGCATGGCAATGCTGAACACCGCCGCCGACCCCGACAGGAAATAGGTTGCCGCCGTAAGCACCAGTCCGAGGATGGCCGAATAGCGCAGGAATTTTTGCTGGGAAATGTATTTCGGGATGAGCACGATGCTCAGCACATACCCGAGCAGCATGGCCCCCAGCGTGAACGAGGTGAAGAACTTGCGCTGATCCAGTTCGAAACCCAGCGACCGGCTGTACACCACAATGCCGTCGCCGGCCATGACCTCCGCGCCCACGTAAAAAAAGATGGCCAAGGCGCCCAGCAACAAGTGCGGGAACTGCCAGATGCTGGTGCGACCGGAAGTGGTATCGCTCTCGCCTGCCAGATCGGCGCTGGGGTCCACCTCGGGCAGTGCCGAGCGGCGGATCAACAGCGCCAAAACAGCCAGCACCAGCGCCATGACGATGTACGGCAGCACGACCCGCCCGGCGAGTTCGTCCAGCAATAGCGCTTTTTGTGCGGCATCGGTCGTGGCGGCTACTTGCTCTTCGATGGCGCTTGCATTTTTCAACACGATGCTGCTCAGGATGAGCGGGCTGAGGATACCCGCCACCTTGTTGCAGATGCCCATGATGCTGATGCGCTGTGCCCCGCTTTCGATGGGGCCGATGATGCTGATGTACGGGTTGGATGCCGTTTGGAGAAGCGACAAGCCCATGCCTTGCACAAACAAACCGGTCAGGAACAGCGGGAACGCCCGTGCATTGGCGGCAGGGATGAACACGAGGCAGCCCACAGCCATGACCAACAAGCCCAGCGCCATGCCGTTTTTGAAACCGGTGCGCTGTAAAATGGCGGACGACGGCAGTGCCAGAAAAAAATAACTGATGTAAAACGCGAAGGTCACGAGCAGGGCCTGCCAGTCGTATTGCAGGCCGCAGGCCAATTTCAAAAACGGGATGAGCGTGCCGTTCAGCCAGGTGACAAACCCGAAGATGAAGAACAACAAGCCGATGATCGTGATCTGGTACAGGTAGCCGGACGGGCGAGAGTTGGTGTTTTGCATGACAATTTCGCGTGCTGCGGTGTAGATATGAGCAGGGTTTTGGACTTTTGCGGCCCGGCAAATGTAGCGCGGAATTGAATCTGCGCAAGCCACTGGGTTTTTATCCATCAAAACAACGAACAGCACACCATGCAACCCACGCTCCTCGTCCTTGCTGCCGGTATCGGCTCCCGCTACGGCGGCCTCAAACAGGTGGACGGTATCGGCCCCGGTGGCGAGGCCATTCTCGAGTTTTCCGTACACGACGCCAAACAGGCGGGCTTCGGCAAGGTCGTCTTCGTGATCCGAAAGGACATCGAGGACGAATTCCGCACGCGACTCGGCCACAAGATCGAGCAGCGCATGCCCGTGGAATACGCCTTTCAGGAAATGGATTCCGCCCTTGATTGGCTGCCCGAGCGTCCGCACCGCACAAAACCCTGGGGTACCGGCCACGCCATCCTCGTAGCCCGCGACTGTATCCACGAGCCGTTTGCGGCCATTAACGCCGACGATTTTTACGGCACAGAGGCGTTCCGAACCATTGCCGGTTTTCTGAAAAACGAGTGTACTCCCGACCGGTACGGCATGGTGGCCTACCGCCTTGGCAATACCCTTTCGGAAAACGGCGCCGTGTCGCGCGGGGTGTGCAGCGTAGGCCCCGACGGCTTTCTTGATGACGTGACCGAGCGCACCAAAATCGAGCGCTACCCCGACGGCATCCACTATGTGGACGATACCGGCGACCGACATCCACTGGCCGACGACACGCCCGTGTCCATGAATTTTTGGGGCTTTCATCCCGATATTTTCCCGGAATTGGACGCGCAATTCCGCGCCTTTGTGCACGACAACTTGGAACAACCCAAAGCCGAGTTTTACATTCCCACCGTGGTGAACAACCTGCTTCGGGCGGGTAAAGTGCGCGTGCGTGTGGAGACCTGCGAAAGCCCCTGGTACGGCGTGACCTATCCGGCGGACAAAGCCACCGTGCAGGCGGCATTGGCTCGTATTTACCCGCAGGGGCTAAAAAATTGACTCCCCGGTCAGCGTCGTCAACAGTTCTAATGCCTTCATCCCGCGCACGGAGTTGCCAAAGTGGTTGATCTCCGGGCTCCACACGGCGGCGGCCCAGCGGCCCGGCATGATGGCTGCGATGCCGCCCCCTACGCCGCTTTTGCCGGGTAGGCCCACGCGAAAAGCAAACTCGCCGGCCTCGTCGTAGAATCCGCAAGTGAGCATGACGGCGTTCAGGCGTTTGGTCTGGCTCACGCTGAGCAGGCGTGTCGGTTGATTGGTTGACTGGGGAAGGATGCCGTGGTTGGCGAGGAAGAGGAAGGAATGGGCCAGTTCGAGGCAGGACATGCTAAGCGAACAGTGGTGGAAATACGCATCCACGACGTGCTCGACGGGGTGGTGCAGGTTGCCATGCGCTTTCAGAAAATTAGCCAGGGCGATGTTGGTAAATCCGGTGGCGCGTTCCGAGGCGGCCACGGCATGGTCGTAGTCCACGTCGGGGCTGCCGCTGAGCAGCCGGGCGAAGTCGAGCACGGCGGCTTTGGCATCGGGCAGGTGTTCCAGCAGCACGTCGGTCATCACCAATGCGCCCGCGTTGATGAACGGGTTGCGCGGGATGCCGTGCTCGTACTCCAATTGTACCAGCGAGTTGAACGGGTTGCCCGAAGGTTCCTTGCCGACTCGCTCGAACAGTTTTTCGCCGACTAAGCGAATGGCCAGCGCCAGCAGAAAAACCTTGGAAATGCTTTGCACGGAAAAACGCTCCGCCGCGTCGCCCGTGAAAAAAACCTTCCCGTCGAGCGTCACGAGCGCCATGCCGAAACGTCCCGGCGGCACCTTGGCCAGTTCGGGAATGTACGAAGCCACTTGGCCCGAACCGGCAAGCGAAGCAGCTTCCCGCGATACTTGTTCCAAAATCTGTTGGTAGTTCATGTTGAATCTGTGCTGTCCGAATATTGGCCAAACCGCAGTAGTGTACGCTTCGGATACATCAACAATCTACCATCATGTAATCCCCTTTCTCATATCCTGTCCGACTCCACAAAAACGGTCCCGCTCAGCCCCGCATTTGCCCGCTCGATCAGCGCCGTGGCCACCCGGTACGCCTGTACGCCCCGGTATCGTTTCGGAATCAGAAACGCGAACACCCGCGCCAGTACAATGCCGATCCGCTCGCCGAGCCGGAACTCGTCGCGTTTGCCAAGCAAAAAGGAAGGCCGCGCCGACACAAACGTATCGAACTCGAGCGCCTGGATTTTTTCCTCCAGGTCACCCTTCGTGCGTAGGTAAAAATTGGACGAACCCGCATCGGCGCCTACCGACGACACCAGCAGGTACTGCCGCACGCCGTTGGCCCGGGCGATTCTGCCGATCTCGTACGGGTAGGTACAGTCTATGCGGTACTGGGCCTCTTTGGAACCGGCCTTGCGGATGGTGGTGCCGAGGGCGCAGAACAGGTCGTCGCCCTGTACCTTCTTCGGGTCGGGATGGTCAAAGTCGAGGATTTCCTGCCGGAGTTTGGGGTGCTGCCGGTCCAGCGGACGGCGCACCAGCGCCACCACCGTGTCATAACGCGGATCGTCGAGCAACTGGTCCAACAGGTGACCACCGACCAAGCCGGTAGCGCCGAGCAAAAGGGCTGTTTTCATACGTCAACTCAAAACTCAAAACTCAAAACTCAAAACTTTTACAAAGTTCCCCGCAGTTCCTGCTCGCGCTCAATCGCCTCGAAAAGGGCCTTGAAGTTGCCTTTGCCGAACGACTTGGCGCCCCGCCGCTGGATGATTTCGAAAAAAACCGTGGGGCGGTCTTGCACCGGCTTGGTGAACAACTGGAGCAGGTAGCCGTCTTCGTCGCGGTCAATGAGGATGTTGAGGCGCTTGAGGTCTTCGATGTTTTCCTCGATGTGGCCGACGCGCTCCAGCACGTCCTCGTAGTAGGTTTCGGGCACGTACAGGAAGTCCACGCCGTTGGCCCGGAGTTGGCTCACGGTGGCGATGATGTCGTTGGTGGCCACGGCGATGTGCTGCACGCCTGCGGAGCGGTAGAAGTCGAGGTATTCCTCGATCTGGCTCTTTTTCAGGCCCTTGGCCGGTTCGTTGATCGGGAACTTGATGTAGCCGTTGCCGTTGCTGACCACCTTGGACATGAGGGCGCTGTACTCCGTGCTGATGTCTTTGTCGTCAAAGGTGATGAGCAATTTGAAGCCCATCACGTCCTGGTAAAATTTCACCCACTTGTTCATGCCGCCGAGTTCGACGTTGCCCACGCAGTGGTCCACAAACTGGAGGCCGACCGACTTTGCCGGGTACACGCTCTTGCGGGCTTCGTATCCGGGCAGGAAGGGGCCGCTGTAGTTGCTGCGCTCCACGAGGGTGTGGATGGTTTCGCCGTAGGTTTTGATGGCGGCCATGACGACTTCGCCGTTTGCATCGCGCACGGTTTTGGGCGCGAAAGCGCTCTCGGCGCCGCGTTCGAGGGCGGTGTAGTAGGCTTTTTCGGCATCGTCCACCCACAAGGCCAGCACTTTCACGCCGTCGCCGTGCAGGGCGACGTGGCGGGCGATCTCGTGGTCGGGCGACAGGGCGGAAGTGAGCACGATGCGGATTTTGTTTTGCTGGAGCACATAGCTCACGCGGTCGCGCACGCCGGTTTCGGGCCCCATGTAGGCGACCCATTGAAAACCAAAGGCAGCCTGGTAGTACAGGGCGCTTTGTTTGGCGTTGCCGACGTAAAACTCCAGGTGGTCGGTGCCGTTGATCGGAAATGGGTCGGCGTTGCCCAGTGTGGCAGTGGTGGGAGCGGGTTGGGTAAGTGTATCCATAACGGTGACGGTTGACGGTGAATGGCTTGCCCGCAGTAGGTTTACCAAAGGCGGGTGGATGATTTTTGTGGTGGCAAAGGTAAAATATGGTTGTGCATAATCAGCGCTTACCGCACCACCATCTGGTACCCTTCGCCGTGGATGTTCAGAATTTCGATGCCCGGGTCGTCCTTGAGGTACTGGCGCAATTTGCTCACGTACACGTTCAGGCTTCGGCCGCGCAGTTGGTCGTCGTCGCCCCACACGCGGCGCAAGGCCGTATCCCGGTCAATGATGCCCTGGCTGGCATCGCAAAAATACTGGAGCAGCTTGGCCTCGATGGCGCTCAGCTTGGTCGCGTTTCCTGCTAACGACAGTTCGCGGGCGGCGGGGTTGAACGTGTATTTCCCGACGGCATATTCGGTTTTTTGCGGTGAACCGGCTTTCCCGCCTGCCCTGCGCAGCACCACCTGAATGCGCAGGTACAGTTCCTCCATGCTGAACGGTTTGGTCACATAGTCCTCCGCGCCAAGGTGGAACCCCTTGATTTTGTTTTCCTTGGTGGCCTCCCCGGTCAGGAAAATGAACGGTACGTCCGGGTCGAGGCCGCGAATTTCCTTGGCCACCGAAAACCCGTCCTTGAACGGCATCTTGACATCGAGGATGCACAAGTCGAAGGAATTCTTCTGGAAGGTTTCCACGCCCTCCACCCCCGAATGGCAGAGGGTGGTCTTCAGGCCCCGCTCAGCGAGATACTCGCAGACCAAGGGGCTGAACGCGCGGTCGTCGTCCACGAATAGCAAATGTGGGCTTTCATGCATAACAGATTGTTTTCGGCGCAAAAGTCCGGTTTTTGCCGCTGGCAAGCAAGGGCAGTATTTGGGTCTTTTGGCCAATAGCCAATGGCTAAGCGCCAACAGCGTTTTTACACTTTTTTACACTTTCTTACACACGCTGAATCTTCGGCCTTGTCCCGGCAACCGATATTTGTTTCAAAATTCGGACGATATGCGTGTTGCCGCCCTTTCCCTTTTGTTTTTTCCCGTTTTGCTCGCTGCACAACCGCTTCGCCAGGACTGGCAACAGAACCTTGGCGGCAGCTCTTCCCTGCACACCGTACTGGAGGCCACCAACGGCTACATCGTTGCCGTTGGCGAAACCACGAGCAAAACCAACGGCGGCTCCGACGGTCTGCTGGTTTTTGCCGACCACAGCACCGGACAGATCGTGGCCGAAGTGCGCCTCGGCGGCCCGAAAGACGACGTGTTGTACGCCGCCGTCCAAACGTTCGACGGGCGATTCCTGCTTGCAGGGGCCACCGAATCGGGCGGCAAAGGCGGCACGGACGCATGGCTCGTGCTCGTGGACGAGCGCGGGCGCAAGGTGTGGGAAACCACCTTCGGTACGCCCGGTCGCGACGAATGCCGCAGCATGCTCTTGCTCTCCGATGGATCGGCCCTGCTGGCCGGATGGCAAAACGACAAAAAAAACGGCGATGTCTGGCTGGCCAAAGTGGACGGAAAAAAAATGGTGTGGGAAAAAAATATAGGCGCTTCCGAGTTTGAAACTCTGGGCGGTCTGGCCCCTGCCACCGACGGCGGTTTTGTGTTTTGTGGAAATACCGGAAAAAAAGGAGGCTCCGGCACGGGCGATATTTTCCTGGCTAAAACCGATGCCCGTGGCGAACTGCAATGGAAAAAATGGTTCGGGGAAGGTGACTGGGAGGAGGCGCTTCACCTGATCGCCACGCAGGACGGCGGCTTTGCCATTGCCGGCCTGACCAAGTCCAAAGGCGCCGGCGACCTCGATTGCTGGCTCCTGAAAACCAGCCGCGACGGGTTCAAGCAGTGGGACAAAACCTACGGCGGCAAATCCGCAGACGTTGCCAACGCCCTGATCCAGACGTACGACGGCGGCTTTTTGCTCGCCGGCGCTTCCAGGTCCAAGCGCAGCGGAGCGCGGTACTCCGATGCCTTTTTCGTGCAAACCACCCCCGGCGGCGAACTCCAGTGGGAGCAGTACCTCGGCGACGACCGCGAAGACCTGCTTTCGAGCCTGGTCCTGCTGCACAACGGCAGCGTAGGGGCGATCGGTACATTCGACGGCGGCTCGGCCGTGTTGCAGCATTTTTCCGACCCCGAATTTACCCGCCTGTCCGCAATCGCCACGCGCGATGCCGTCGCGGTGGACGTGTCCGACGCCATCGTGCGCAGCGCCGACGGCACGCTTACGCCCGGAGAGCGCGGATACCTCACGTTTCGAATTTCCAACCGATCCGACCTCGACCTGCACGACCTGCGCGTGACCGCCGACAACGCCAATGCGAACGGCCACCTCAGTGCCTGGAGCACCAACTATCTCGGCGCTTTGCGCAAAAATGGCGGCATGGACGTGCGTATCCCCTTGCAGGCCGCTACCGACCTCGCCGATGGCGAGCAGCGCCTTCGCATCGGTATCGGCAGCGGAGAAAAAAACATCTCGTCGTTCGAAAAAAACATCGTGCTGCGCAAACCGAAACCCGTCACCCTGCTGATCGCCGACCACGGTTTTGTCGCCAGCGGCCGCTCCGACGAGGTGATGCTCACCGTACAGATCGAAAACCGTGGCGACACGGTTTCGCGGGCCACCGACGTGCGCTTCGTTTGCCCGGAGGGCATAAAAGCCAACGGGACATCGGTGTTCTCGGTGGGCATGTTGGAGCCTCACGCCCGCAAGGAGATCAAATTTTCTTTTGTCAAATCCCCGCAGTTTACTGCTCCTGTGGCGGGTATCGCCTGTATCGTATCGGAAACCGGCGTGGAAAAAGCCCGCAAAACCCTCGAATGGCAGTCCGGCGGCAAAGCCTCCATCCTGGCCACAGGGCCGATCCTGATCTGGACCGACCCGGCGCCGCACGAAACCGGGACCAACAAAATCCGCCGGGCCGAGGACCATTTCGAGTTCAAGATGACCGTGGTGTCGCCCAAGCCGCTGGATCCGAAAAATTTCAAGATGAAGGTCAACGGCTTGGAGACCGAAGGCTCCAAGTTCAATGAAGAAGACCTCTCGCCGCCCAAGCGCGAAAATGCCCAGTACACCTACACATACCGGAACAAAATCCCGCTCCAGCAGGGCAAGAACCGCGTGGAAGTGGTGGTGGATGGCCAGGTGTCCGACCACCTCGAGGTCGAGTTTGCGCCAGAGCGCGCCAACCTGTTTGTGCTGGCAATTGGCCCCACGCACGACGACCTGAAGTACACGTCCAAGGATGCCGCCGACTTTGCCGCCGCGTTCGCCGGTCAGGCGGGCCAATTGTACAATCAGGTGATCGTACAAGTGCTCAACGCGCCGGAAAAAACCGACCTCACCGGCATCAAACAAGCGGCCTTTGATCTCGCCTACCAGTGGGACGACAAGCAGATCAAGCCCACGGACGTGCTGCTGGTGTTCGTGTCGTCGCACGGAAAAATCGTGGACAACCGCTTCAAAATCCTGCAATCGGGCTACAACCCCAAGTACGAGCGCTTGGCCGTGGATTTCAAATCGGACGTGCTGGAAGTGCTCAGCCCGATCAACTGCAAAAAAATGGTGTTCCTGGATGCCTGCCACAGCGGCGGCGCCAAGGAAGGATTCGGCGGCCTGAGCCGGGCGGTGGTGGACCTGGCCAAGGCCCAGCCGGGAGTCAGCACGCTGACCTCTTGCGGCAGCACCGAAAAATCGTACGAGGACAAATCATGGGAAAACGGCGCCTTCACGGAGGCACTGCTGGAAGCCTTTTCCGACGCGGAATGCCACGATGCCGAGGGCGCTTACCGGGCAGACATCAACGGCGACCGGATCATCCGCCTCGGCGAACTGTACGATTTCCTGCGTCGTCGCGTACCGGTGCTCGTACAGCATACGATCCCGAACGCACCGACGACCCAAACGCCGTTCATGCCCGAAAGCCAATTGGACAAAGCCATGCCGATCTATTGGCTTGGAGATGTAAAAAAGTAGCCCTGAAAGGGCGTCATTCATCAACGCAGGGCGCAGCCCTGCGGCATACACACACGCAGGGCGCAGCCCTGCGGCATACACACACGCAGGGCTGTGCCCTGCGGCACACACACCCAGGGTACACTCTGACTACACACATGACCAGAACAATCTTCCTCGCAGCCCTGTGCTGGCTTTCCGCGCTTTCGCCTCTGCTGGCGCAATGTCCCACATCCGGCAATACGGTACAGGTGATCAACAATTCCGGCACCAACGTGCAGGGTTCGCTGACCTGGGCACTGACCTGCCTGAACTCGCAGCCCAACCTGACAACGGTGACGTTCAACATTCCCGGCTCGACGATCATCCAGCCCAACACCTTGCCGAACATCGGGAAGGCCGGGGCGCTCATAGACGGGAACAGCCAGGCCGGAATTGTGGTAGATGGCGCCTCGCCTGCCGGTGCGCCGACAAACTGTTTCGTGATTACGGCCCCAAACGTATCCATCCGGGGCTTGACCATACGCAATTTCACCAATGCTTCCGGCGGAAACGCTATTCTGGCGAACGGCAACAACCCGACTATTCAGGACAACACGATCGTGTCCAACCGAACCGGCATCACCACCGGAAGTTCCGTTTTTGCGTTCAACATCAGCGACAACGTGATCGGCACCAGCGGCACGGGCAACACCACGAACGGCATCGCCATCCAGGGCAGTCCCACGGCGGGTGTTGTCGCGGCGAATGAAATCGCGCACAACGGCGCTTCGGGCATCACCATCATCGGCGGCACCGTGCGCATCACGCAAAACAGCATCTACTGCAACCCGACATCGGGCATAACCCGCCCGGTCCCCCCGGCTTTGCCGGTGATCACGCAGGCCAATACCAGCCAGATTCAGGGCACTGCTCCGCCCAATGCCGTAGTGGAGGTGTTCGTCCACTCGACTGCGGGCTGTGCGGGCGCTCCCTGCCAGGGCAAAACGTTCGTGGGCAGCGCCACGGCCTTGGCATCCGGTTCCTGGTCCCTGCCGACGCCCGGCAGCGTGCCGCCCGGCAGCCAGGTGACGGCCACCGGCACCATCGGCGGTACCAACACGTCCGCTTTTGCGACGTGCCAAACGGTTACGGACTGTTCCACGTTCATCGCCGGAATCAACCCGACAAATGTGAGTTGCCCGGGGGGCAACAACGGCTCAGCCATGGCGACTCCCAGCGGTTCCACCCTGACATACCTGTGGAATACCACCGCGACCACGCAAACCATTTCCAATCTCGCTGCCGGAACGTACACCGTCACGGTGACCAACCAGGCAAACGGCTGCACGGACAGTGCCACAGCCGCCGTTTCCCAGCCATCCCCCTTGTCCGTGTCGTTTACCAACACCAACGTGTCCTGTTTTGGCGGCAACAACGGCTCGTCAACGGCCACGGGCAGCGGCGGCACGCCCGGCTACACCTTCGTCTGGAGTACCGGCGCCACCGGTCCGACGGCCAACAACCTGCCTGCCGGCTCTTTTGTCGTCACCATGACGGATGCCAACAACTGCCCTATAGTGCAAACGACCAGCATCAGCCAGCCAGCCACACCCGTAACGAGCAGTATTTCAAAAACAAATGTGTCGTGCTTCGGTGGCAGCAACGGCTCGGCCACGGCATCGGGCAGTGGCGGTACGCCCGGCTACACCTTCGCCTGGAGTACCGGCGCCAACGGCCCCACCGTCACCAACCTCGCCGCCGGAACGTACACGGTAACCGCTTCGGATGCCAACGGCTGCACGGCCACACAAACCACCTCGATCACCCAGCCGCCCGTGCTCGCGGCAAATGTCAGCACAACAAATGCAACGTGTTTTGGCGGCAGCAACGGCACGGCCACCGCCACGGGCAGCGGCGGCACCACACCTTATTCCATTTCCTGGAGCAACGGAGTCAATGGCCCGCTGAACACCGGCTTGTCTGCCGGCACATACACCGCCACCGTCACCGACGGAAACGCTTGTACCGCCACGCAGACAGGAACGGTCGGCCAGCCGCCTGCTCTGCAAATCAATGTGATTGTCACCGATGTGTCCTGTTTTGGCGGAAATGACGGCTCGGCCGCCGCCACGGGCAGCGGCGGCGCGCCCGGGTACACCTTTGCCTGGAGCACCGGCACCAACGGCCCCACGGCCAACAACCTGTCTGCCGGAATCTACACTGTCACGATGACGGACGGGAATACCTGCACCGGAACGGAAACCGCCAGTGTTTTGCAACCGCCGGCGATGGGCATCGGAATTTCAAAAACCAACACCTCCTGTTTTGGCGGCAGCAACGGTTCGGCCACCGCCACAGGCAGCGGCGGCACTCCGGGGTACACGTTTGTCTGGAGCAATGGCGCCAACGGCCCTACCGCCAACAACCTGTCTGCCGGCACCTACACCGTCACGATGTCCGATGCCGTAGGCTGTACCGGAACCCAAACGACCACCATCACCCAACCGCCGCCACTCGCAGCAAGCGCCAACGCTACCGGCGTCACCTGTTCCGGTGGTACCGACGGAACAGCCTCGGCATCGGGCAGTGGCGGCACCACACCGTACACCGTTTCATGGAGTAACGGCGCAAACGGCCCGCTGATTACCGGCTTGTCCGCCGGCACCTACACCGCTACCGTCACCGACGGCAATGGCTGTACCGCCGGAGCATCGGCCACCGTCGGTTCGCCGCCCCCGCTTGCGGTAATGCTAAGCGCCACCGACGAGACGGCCAACAATGCCAACGATGGTACCGCCACGGCCGTACCCTCCGGCGGCACGCCCGGCTACAACTTCGCCTGGAGCAACGGATCCAATACGGCCATGATCGCCAACCTGCCGCCCGGGGCGTACACCGTCACCGTGCGCGATTCGCGTGGATGCTCGCGGGTGGCCACCGTGGTCGTCAACGCGTTCGCCTGCGCCGGATTGACTGTCGGAGTCACAGGGACAAACGCCTCGTGCAACGGCATGGCCAACGGAAGCGTAACCGCCAACCCTGGAGGTGGCGCCGCTCCGTTCACCTACTCGTGGAACACGGGTGCTACGACGAAAACCGTCAACAATCTGGCGTCGGGAACGTACACGGTCACCGTGACGGACGCCAACAACTGCACCACCATTGGCGCCACCACCATCGGGCAGCCACCGGCACTGGTCGTGAGCACCAGCGCCACAGCCGCTACATCGGGCCAAAACAACGGCACGGCAACCGCTTCGCCGTCGGGCGGAACGCCCGGATACCAGTACACCTGGAGCAATGGCGGCAGCACGGCACAAATCACCGGACTGGCGCCCGGGACCTACACCGTGTTCGTGCGCGACGCGAACAGTTGCTCCAGCACCGCCACGGCGGTCGTAGGCAGCAGCGGCACGAGCGGGCCATGCACCTCGTTGCCGGCTTACGCGCTGTACGCACCGACGGAAGTGTGCGGAAACGACCCGTTCAACCTGACGGTGGACGACCTGTTCCCGGCCCCCGTGGTGCAGTACCGTTGGATCATGCCTACCGGCGATACGCTGGTCAGCACAGCGCAGTCCATCAGCCTGGTGGCCACTTCGACGGCCTTTTCGGGCCAGTATTTCGTGGTGCGCGACTCGGCCGGCTGCCGATCCATACCGGTGGGAGGGGCGCCGCTGACGGTGTTGAGTTTGCCGCCAGGGGCGGCTTTTGCCGGCAACGACACCGTCTCCTGCTCGGCGGGCGTGGCGGTACTGCGTGCCAAACCGCTGACTCAAGGCACAGGAAAGTGGGTGTCGCCCAGCGGCGCTCGGGTGGACGATGCGAATGCCAATCCGACTTCGGCGCGTGACTTGAAACCAGGAGCGAACATTTTTGTGTGGGAGGTCAGCCTCGGCGCCTGCGCCCAGGCCGCTGCCGACACGGTGGTGTATTTTTGGGAAACGCCGCCCTCGGCTTCCGACGACACCTACACCATCCAACGGGCGCAGGATGTGGCGGTCATGGAGGTACTGCTCAACGATGTGCTGGGGGGGCTGGAGGACACGGTCGTCACGCAGGTCGGTACGCCCGCATCCGGCACGCTGGAATACCTGCCAAACACCCGACGCTTCCGCTACACGGCGGAAGAGGGTTTCCGCGGCACCGTGCAATTCAGGTATGTGGTGTGCAACCCAAATTCGGTGTGCGGATTCGGGTGCGATACGGCTTTGGTAACTATTCGCGTACTGGGCTTGCCGTCGGTGCCCGAGGCTCTTGTGACCAATGACCCAGGGCCGAACGGCCAACTGACCATTCGAAACACCAACGGGTTCTCGCGTGTGGAAATCAGTATTTTCGACCGCTGGGGCGACCCGGTTTTTGATGAAAAAGAATACCGCAACGATAACCCCTGGCGGGGCGACTACAACCGATCGGGAAAGTTCCTGCCCGGCGGAGCGTACTACTATTTCCTGAACGCCTACGAGGACGGCCAGCAGGTGGGCGACACCCAAACGGGCGTGATTCATTTGTTTGACGGTGAACGGTAGACGGTGCTGTCAGCACGAACTTGTTCGTCTGACAGCGACGCGCGGACTGCCACAACAAAATTTCAATTGCTTTTCAATTCAACCTTTGCCATGAAAAAAATTGCCCTCATCCTTCTTGCTGCCGTGCTAACAGTACCGCTTTTTGCGCAGCAAATGCCTTTGTTTTCCTTGTATCGGGACCAATGGGGCGTGCTGAATCCGGCGGCTGTGTCCAACAACTATTTGCTCAACAAACGCACCATGAGCGTAAGCGGCGCCTGGCATGCACAGTGGTGGAACATGCCCGTGTCGCCACGCACGCAGACCTTGAGTTGGGAGATGGTGGCCGAGGAACAAAACAGCGTGTTCGGGGCACACCTCGTGAACGACCAGACGGGAGCGTTCAGCCAAACGGGCGCTTACGCCCGCTATGCCTACCGGATCAACATGGGCAATCGCACCGAGCAATCCCTGAGCATCGGCTTGAGTGCCGGGGCCGTGCAGTACCGCGCCGACCTGAGCGAAATCGAGTTTCCCGACCCGAGCGCTGCCCCGACGGACAATCTGAACAGTGTACGCCCCGATTTCGGCGTGGGCATTTTTTATCAATACGCCGACAAGTATTATGCAGGGATTTCCGTGCCGCAAACGCTGGGTTTCCTGGCAAATTTCGAACAGGATGCCACTGCGGTTTCCGTGCGCCGTGTCCCGCACATTTTCGCCGTGGCGGGCGGGTACTGGAGCACGCCCTGGCTGGGCAACTCGACCTCGTTCGTGGAGCCGTCAGTGTGGGTGAAGTACGCGCCCAACGGGCCGATCAACGTGGACCTGAACCTGCGGGCGCAGATCAGCGAGCTCGTGTGGGCCGGCACCGGAGCGAACTTGGGCTTCGGCGCTCGGCCAGGGGTGGCGCTTCATTTCGAAGCGGGTCTGTTCTTCGGCGAGCAGGTGCAAATGATGGACGGCCAGTTGAAAACCGGTTTTGCATTCGACCTGCCGGTCACGCAGGGACTTGGCCGGATTTTTGGCGGTTCAGCGGAAATCGTGGTCGTGTACGCCTGGCGATGAGGATTTTGCACGCCAAAACACCGCACAGAAATGATGTTTTCCCGCATACTCGTTTTCGGGGCGCCCGGTTCTGGCGTGACCACCTTGGGCCGGGCGCTTGCCGGGCGCTTGGGTTATACTTTTTTCGATACCGACGACTACTATTGGTTCACTGACGACCCGCTCCCATACCGCCGAAAACGAAACCCCGAGCACCGGCTCCGGCTGCTGACAGAAGATTTGGGCCGAACAGGCGACCGTTTTGTGGTGTCCGGCGCCTTGCTCGGCTGGGGTGATTCGCTCCTGCCGCGATTCGACGCCGTCGTGTATCGCTTGCTGCCCGCACCCATCCGCTTGGAGCGCATCCGGCAACGGGAAACGCAGCGCTACGGCGCCGAGCGCCTTGCTCCGGGCGGCGACCTCTATGGTGTTTTTGAAAAATTCCTGTCCTGGGCGGCAGCCTACGACGACGCACCGGCTACGAGCCTTCGCGGGCGTTTGGCCGAAACGGCTTGGCTGACGGACGAATGCCGGGTGCCTGTCCTGTACCTGAACGATGACCTGACTGTGGAGGTGCTGGTGGATGGGTTGCTGGGTCAGCTAACGTAGAGTAGAAATGTCACAGAGGCTCACAGAGTCTTAGAGGACACAGAGAAAAAATAACTTTGTGTCTTCTAAGACTCTGTGAGCCTCTGTGACATTTGAACTTAGATCGCTCAAAACTCGATCTCGTAGCACCCTGCATCGGGCATCACCGGGTCGCGGGGCTTGCCGTCGAGGTCGGTGCCGATTCCGGGGATTGGAACGGCGAAGCGGTTGGCCTTGGAATGCAGCGTGTCGAGGCGGAAGTTTTTTTCAGAAATGTTCAGGAAAACCGTGTCCTGGCTTTCCACGTTGAGGCACGGGTCGCAATAGGTGAAAAAATCGGGGTAACTGTTCGGGCGCAGCAGGTCGCGCACCCGCACGATGCAATTTTTCAGGGAATAGTCGAACTCGCCGGGCACGCCCGTCCGGTCGAACAGGGTGATCTGGTCGGCCCGCCCACCCGTGAGGATACAGTTTTGGAACCGGGCCTTGAGCGGGTTGGGGATGTAAGCCCCGCAGAGTTCGTCGAGACATAGCGCATTGCTCATGCGCAAGGCTTCGCCCGACACGCCGTAGCTGGCCGCCGTGCAGTAGGAAAAATTGTAGTCGCCGCCAAACTCCAACTGGATGGCATAGCCGGTATTGGTGTGGAACAGGCAGTTTTCGGCGGTGATTTTGGCGTGCAGCCCGATGAGACCGCTGCTGGCGGTGTTGTAAATCTGCGAGTTGCGCAGCGTCAGATCGGCAGCCGAGTCCACCCGCACGCCGATGATGGAATTGCGCACCACGGCGTGGTCCATCTGGTGGCCGGTGGTGCCGCTTTGCATCCAGATTCCGGTCCATTGCCCGGGGGTAGTGGCAAACTCCGGCTCGATGCGGTCGCCCTCGAAGATGACGGGTCGCTCCAGCGTACCTTCCACGATGAGGCGTCCGCTGCCCTGGAACACGAGCAGGCCGTCGTTGTAGCGCACCACCATGGAATCCTGCACTGTGCGGGCCAGTCCGCCGTGCACATGAACCCGCGTTCCGGCGGGAATGCGCACCGTGCATTCGTCCACGATGAGCACGCCGTAGATGACGTAGGGACGCGGATCGTTCCACACCCATTCGCCGCCGGTACAGGTGTAAAGGGTGGCTTCGCCCGCACCGAAGCGGGAGGGCAGGTACACGGCGTTTTGGCCCCAAGCCTCGAGCACGACGGTTTGCACGTTTCCATTGGTCTCGAACACCAGGTTTTCTTGCAGCACAAAGGGGCTGACACTTGGTGGCGCATCCGGGTTGATGGTCACTTCGGCGAACACGTACATGCTGTCGTTGGGGGCAATTTCGATACCTTCGTGGCTGTCGCCGGGCAGGCCGTCCACGTTGAGGTTGAATCGCGACTGACCGCCCAATTCCAGATAAATCCGTTCAATGCGGATGCTTTCGTCGTGCCGGTTGTACACTTTCAGGATACGCGTGGCAGAACCGAGCGAGGTGAACACGGTGTCAAAGCGCAGGGTATCGGTGCTGAATTCAAGTTTGTCGGCAGGGTCGGTCGTGAAAGTGATTTTTTGGCAAAACATGAACAGGCAGCATGTGCCGGCGACAAGAAACAGGGGCAATCGGAACAGGCGCATAAACGGTGGTTGGATAATGGTGAACGTGGCAAAGGTAGGGGTTGTTGGCTATTGGCTGTTGGCTTCCGATTAAGAGTACACCACCAAGTTGAGCGACGCGGATGGGAAGCCAATTGCCAACAGCATTTTTTTTCGCCCAAGCCCAACCATTTCCAACACAAACGCTGTCTATGGGGAAAATGCAGGCAAACCACAATCGAATCAATCGAATCATTCGAATCAATTCAAACCAGTTCACACCATGAAAGTAAAACTTACATTGCTCGCTCTGTTGGCTGTTGCGGCCGCTTCCATGCTTTCCGGTTGTTTGCGCGATTCGTGCGACAGCACGCGCACCTACATCCGGTTCGACCCCGTGTACAAAACCCCGGCGGAATTCCGCGTCAACGTGCAGGCCGTGGCGCCCCGCCCCCTGAAAAACCCCGGCAAGATGTACGTGATCGGCAACTACCTGCTGATCAACGAAATCCACGAGGGCATCCACGTGCTCGACAACAGCAACCCTGCCGACCCCAAACCGGTGGTGTTCTGGAACATCCCCGGCAACGTGGACATGGCTGTGCGCGACCACTATCTGTATGCCGACCAGTACGTGGATTTGGTGAGCATTGACATCAGCGACCTGCAAAACCCGACCGTGGTGTGCCGCAAGGAGGGCGTGTTCCAGCTCCACGGCTTCGATCCCGGGCGCGGCTTTCTGGTGGATTATGTGCAAAGCACCATCACGGAAGAAATTCCTTGCGGGGATTCGCGCTGGACGAGTTCATGGTTCCGGGAGGGCGATATGATCTTTGTGAACGCAGGGCAGTTGGACCCTGTTAGTTCGACAGGCCCGACCAAAACCGGCAACGGCCTGCCTTCGGGTACCGGAATCGCCGGTTCGTACTCGCGTTTTGGCCAGTACGACCAGTACCTGTACTGCGTGGACAACTTCACCTTGCGCCCCTTCTCGGTGGCTTCGCCCGCATGCCCCGTGGCCGGCCAGGAAATTCCCATCGGCTGGAACATCGAGACGATTTTCCCCTGGAAAAACAAACTGTTCGTAGGTTCACAAACTGGAGTGTTCATCTTCGACGCCAGCAATCCCGCCCGCCCCGTGCAGGAAGCCGCGTTCAGCCACGCCACCGGCTGCGACCCTGTGGTGTGCGACGATACAAACGCCTACGTTACCATCCACGACGGCACTACCTGTCAAGGGACGTTCAACCAGTTGGACGTGATTGACATCAGCAGCCTGCCCTTTGCCTCGCTGCGCATTTCGTACCCGATGAAAAAACCCAAGGGACTTTCCGTGTACGGCAAGTACCTGTACCTGTGCGACGACGGCCTGAAGATTTTTGATAAGACCGACCCCTTGAAAATTCAATTGCTAAGCCACCTGCCCAATATCTCGACCTACGACGTGATCGCCCTCGACGACTCCCACCTACTGGTTGTGGGCGACGGCGGTTTTTACCAATACGACGTGAGCAACCCCTCGGCGCCCAAGAAAATCAGCCAAATCCTCGTAGCACCATAAAAAACCGGCTATGAAAATTCATGTTCGACTACTCGGTCTGGGGCTGCTGCTTTTTTGGCAGCCCCGGTTCCTGTCGGCTCAGGAAACACCGGTTGCTCCGGCAAAATGCCACGACATCCTGTTTCTGACCGACGGCAGCCAGTTGCGTGGGCAGATCACGGCTACGTTGGACAACGGCGCCATTCTGTCGTTCCAAACATGGAGTGGCTTGACGATGGAGTTTCCGCGCACGCAGGTCAAACGTATCGTGCAGCGTTGTGCCGACAGCAAATCTCCCAAGGAATACGATTTCAGGGAAAAAGGCTGGTACCACCACACGCGGGGCGGCTTTTTGGTCGGTCAAACGTACTTCGGAGAAAACGTGACGGGCATCCAACTGCTCCATAGCAGCGGATGGATGTTTTCGAGGCACTTCGGTGGCGGCATTGGCATCGGCGTGGATCATTTCGGCTTCGACGGCAGCGACGTGGCCACCTACCCGATCTTTGTGGAAGTGCGGAGTTACCTCGCTGCGCGGCGTATTGCGCCATACCTGTCCATCGGCGGCGGCTGGGCATTTTCCGGTACCCGCACAAACGACGACTTTGGCCGCCTCGAGACCTGGTCGGGCGGCTGGATGGCCCAAGGCGACGTGGGCTACCGGATCGGAAATAATTTTACCATAAATTTGGGCGTCCGACTGCAACAAAAACAGCGGGAGTGGTCGTCCAACTGGTGGACTTTCGAATCAGGTACCGACCGCATCCTGCACACGCGTTTCGTGGTGGGGGCGGGCTTGTTGCTTTAGCCGTTCTGGCCATTGGCTATTGGCCGAAACAGCGCTCGGGAAAGCCAACAGCCAACAGCCAATGGCCAACAGCCAACAGCAAAAAACATGTTTGGAGCAAAAAAATATACGGAAGAAGAACTTGTGGCAGGCTGTGTGCGCAACGACAGGCGCGCCCAAGAGGCGTTTTATCGCAAGTTTTTCCCTGAAATGTTGCGCATGTGCATGCGGTACACCCGCGATGAGGACACCGCCATCGAGATCGTGAACAACGGCTTTTTGCGTGTTTTCAAAAAACTGCACACGTTCGCGTTCAAGGGCAGCCTCGAAGGTTGGGTGCGCCGGCTGGTGTACCACAGTATGGCCGATTACTTCCGCGACAATGCCCGCTACTTGCATTTCCTAGTATTGGAAGAGCGCGACGAGGTGGTGCCGGAGCGCGGACATGAAACATTTTACGAATCCGACATCCTGAATGTCGTCAGCACCCTGCCCCCGGTTTCCCAGGAGGTGTTCCGCCTCTACGCCATAGAGGGGTACAACCATGCCGAAATAGCCGCTAACCTTCAGATCAGCGAAGGCACGTCCAAATGGCACCTTTCCACCGCCCGCCAAAAACTGCGGGATCAATTGGTGGCGATGGGCCACTATTACGAGCGTTGAGCACAAACAGAAAAAAACAATGAGCAATAAATCATATCACTCGGGAAAAAGGTCCACCGACAAAGGCTGGAAGGCCATGCAGGAAATTCTCGACCGGGAAATGCCGGTGGAGCGCAAACGTCGTCGTGCATTTGTGATCCTGTACCGCCTGGCTGCCGTCCTGTTGCCGCTGATCGGCGCATTGACCTGGTTTGCAAACGACCTTGGCCCTGCCGCGGCTCCGGTTTCACCAATGGAACAATCTGTGGCACAACACCCTGCAGCACAAACGGCACAGCCTGGGAAAATCGCCCTGAACCCCGGGGAAAACCGAAATAATACTGCCGGAACAACCGGAACAACTGCCATCGGCATGTCCGAAACCCGGGATAGCGTACCTCTTGCCAACTCGACAACCAGGATTTCGGCGACACAAAAACGCGGCGTACGTTCCGGCGCAGCCGAAGCGCCGCCGGCTGCAATTGCGTCCAAGGAAACCCCGCCCGCTCACAAACAACCGGCTAAAAAAGGCACCGCCAGTCATCCCATCGTGAACGGAGCCATTGCTCCCGCGCTGCACGCCACGGCAGAACCGCCCGCCGACACCGCTCCCTTCGAAACGGTGCAACAGGGCATTGCCAATGCTGCAACGGATGAAGCCCCTGTTTTGGCAGCAACGGAACCGAACACCGCACAAGCCGTGCCCCAGCCTGCAATTTCTGCAGTAGAGCCGGCACCGGAGGTGGCATCTGGCGGCGCGGACACACTGGTGCAAACCACCATGCCCCTTGCTCCGCCTATCGAGCCGGTTCGGGTGAAAAGCCTGCAATGGGGCGCCAGCACCGGCGCATTGTCCGACATGTCGGCCCGGTTCGGCGGCGCCACGGCGGGCCTGACGCTCGACTGGAAGGCGGGCCAAAACTGGGGCCTTCGTTCCGGACTGGCCTACCAGTACCATACGCTGCAGGGCAACGATCAGCCCCTCACGACCGTCACGACCGCCACCTACGCAGAGGCCACGGGCGACCAGAAGGTTTTTGACAACGGCGGCTTTGTCACCACCGCAGTAGATTTGACCGCCCCGGTGTATGTGACGGTGACCCGTTTGCACCGGGTGGAAATGCCCCTGCTAGCCTACTGGCAGCCCATTCCAAAAGTGCGCCTGTACGGTGGCGCTTCCCTTGGCGCTACCGCGTATGCCGAAGTGGACGACCAAAGTTACAAGGGCTTTCAGGTGTACGACATCAAGGCGGGAACGCCCACTCGCAACCTGAACAGCCGAGTGAGCGACCAGGTGCGCAGCCTCGACGTACGCTGGAACATCGGCGCCTCCTTCCGCGTCGTGCGCAGCGTGGAACTGGGTCTGTTTTTTCAAAGCCCGATACGCTCGCTGAGCGATACCAATTGGTTGGCGGCGGATACGGGCGCGTCTGCGCCGAGCAATCTAAATCCCGCGCTGGAAACACTTGCCACGGAGCGCCAAAGCGCAGCCAACGGCAGGTCTTTGTTCCAGTTTCTCGCCACGGTGTTTTTTTGACGAACGACGTATGCCGCAATGTGGGGGCGATTGTGGATGTTTGCTGCTGCTAAAGAAATCGCCCGATGCTCCAGCGGATTTTTCAAAAGTATACCGGCTTTCTGCGCAGCCTGAAAGCCGTGTACGTCCTCAACAACGTCCTAAACATTCATCGCCTGTGGCGAAACCGGCCGTTGTACGCCCGCTTTGGCTTGCGCAAAAACGTGCTCGCCCCTTTGAGCAGCGCAGACTTTGCCCAACACCATCCCGACATCCCCTGGCTCGACCGGCCAGATGCAGCAGTGCGCCTGGAGTCGCACCCGGACTTTTTGGAACTTGACACGGCGATGCGGGACAAGGTGCGGCAATTTGTACGCGACGGATTTTTTGTGCTGGAACAATACCATGCTGCCTCTGTCACGGACGCCATGAATGCCGAGGTGGACCGCCTGCTGAGTGCCGGAAAAGCCGGGTTCAACTACACCGGTCGCAAAATTTTCAACCTGCACGAACAAAGCAGTTTCGCCGATGCGCAATTTTTTCGCCAACCGGAGTTGCTACGCCTGCTGTCGTTTCTGCTCGGCAAGCCGGTGATCCCGTTTCAGTCGCTCAGTTTTGTGCAAGGCAGCGAACAGCGCGCGCACTCCGATTCCATCCACATGACCACAGAGCCGCCCGGCTACCTCATCGCCACCTGGTCGGCTCTGGAGGACTGCCCGGCGGACAGCGGCCCTCTGTTTTATTACCCCGGCAGCCACCGGCTTCCCTACATCACGACGCAAGACTACGAATCGGGCAATACGCGATTTACCATTGGGGACAACAGCAACCGCCGCTATGAAGACCGCATCGAATCATTGATCCGGGAACACAATCTGAAAAAAGAAGTATTTCTTGCCAAGCGCGGCGATGTGCTCGTTTGGCATGCCAACCTGCTGCACGGCGGCAGCGCCATCACACGGCCCGGGGCCACCCGTCGCAGCATCGTTTGCCACTATTTCGCCGAGGACGTGTTGTGCTACCACGAAATGTCGCAACGCCCGGCGATCATCAGAAAATAAAATTTTTTCACCGCAGAGACGCAGAGGCGCAGAGTATTTTTCAACACTCTGCGCCTCTGCGTCTCTGCGGTGAAAAAGATGCGATGTCGTTATTAGGCACAAACCGCCACCTGCCATACCACGCCCGGCATCTTGGGCGTTTCCTGTTGAAAATACAAGCAGAAGGTGCGACGTGGTCAAAACCTGCATACTTTTGCACGCATTTTGTGACAAATCACATCCTTGAACCGATACACACCCGTTCGGACAGTACCAGCCCCGGGTGCCATGAACTACCTGCGACATGAATTTTTTCCGACTTATTGCGCTGCTGGGCAGCCTTGCCTTGTTTCAAACAAATAGCGTTTTTGGCCAAATGAAGGGTTGGGAGCTCGGCGGCTGGATCGGCGCCTCCAACTATTTTGGTGACCTGAACACCAATTACCGGCTCGACAACCTACATCTTGCCGGCGGCCTGCTTGCCCGATACAATTTTAACGACCGCTTGGCCATCCGTTTTGGCGCGAATTATGGGAAAATCAGCGCCTCGGATACGGACTCCAAAAACGTGTACGAGCAGCGGAGAAACCTGTCGTTCCACAGTACCATCGTGGACGGCACGATGCTCCTCGAATTCAACTTCATGCCCTACATGCACGGACACCGCGACTATTTTTTCACGCCGTATGTGTTTACAGGCCCGGCCATCTTTACGTTCAACCCGCAGGCACAACTCGGCGACCAGACCTACGACCTTGTCACAATGGGCACCGAAGGCCAGTTCCGAGGGGAGGAGTATAGCCTGACTCAGGGGGCTTGGGCGTACGGACTCGGTTTCAAAATGGACTTTTCCTACCGCTGGAGCATGTCCGTTGAACTCAGCGGACGCATGTTGTTCACCGACTACCTCGACGACGTGAGCGGGGTGTATGCCGACTGGCGCGACATTCGTTCGCTGCGCGGAGAAGTGGCAGCCGCCCTTGCTGACAGATCCATCGAACCAAAGATCGGGGATATTGGTCGCCAGCGCGGAAACGGCAAGAGCAACGATACATATATGTTCCTCAGCGTCGGGCTCCAATACTACTTTGGCGAAATTCGCTGCCCCTCCTACAACCGATGAAAAAAGGTTTTGGGTTAGAAGGTTTCTGGTTTGAGGGTTAAAATAACCCGAAACCTTCTAACCCGAAACCTTGAAACCTTCCAACCTCCAAACAAAATACCCGCCCCCTGTAGCAGGGAGCGGGCTTCGTATTTCAAATTGCTCTCTTACAAGAACCAGTTGGTTTAGGCTTTCACCGTTCCCTTGGCCTTTTCGATCACCTGCTTGGCGATATTTTCGGGCGCGGGGGAGTAGTGCGAGAATTCCATGGTGGACGACGCGCGTCCGGAGGTCAGTGTACGAAGGGCAGTTACATAACCGAACATCTCGGACAGCGGCACTTCAGCCTGAATGGCTACGGCGCCACCGAGGCGGCCTTCCTGACCTTTCGGCATACCGCGGCGGCGGTTGAGGTCGCCGATCACCGGGCCGACGTACTCTTCGGGCGTGATGACTTCCAGTTTCATGATCGGTTCCATGATTTGCGGCTTGCACTTGGGTGCGGCGGCACGGAAGCCGTCTTTGGCACAAAGTTCGAAAGCGATCGGCTTGGAGTCAACGGCGTGCATGCCGCCGTCCACCACACGTACTTTCATGGACTCGATGTTGTAGCCGGCCATGATACCGTTGCTCATCATCTGGGTGAAACCATCGGTGATGGGCTTGATGTAGTTTTTGTCAATGGCACCGCCGACAATACCCCATTCGAATTGCAATTTTTTCTTGCCGTTCTTGAAGTCGTCGCTGTCGAGGAATTCCTGGTCGGCAGGGCCGAGCGTGAATTCCATGTCGGCGAAAAGACCCGAGCCACCGGTCTGTTTTTTCAGACGCTCGCGGTGCGAGACCGTGGTAGTCAATGCCTCTTTGTAGTTTACCTGTGGGGCGCCCTGGTTGCATTCTACCTTGAACTCGCGGCGCAGACGGTCCACGATGATCTCGAGGTGCAATTCGCCCATGCCGGAGATAACCGTCTGGTTGGTCTCGTCGTCGAAGCGGACGCGGAAGGTGGGGTCTTCCTCGGCGAGTTTGTTGAGGGCCATGCCGAGGCGCTCCAGGTCCTTCTGTGTTTTGGGTTCGATGGCCAGACCGATTACCGGCTCCGGGAACACCATGCTTTCGAGCACGATCGGAGCATTGAGGTCGGAAAGGGTATCACCCGTGCGGATATCCTTGAAACCGACTGCGGCGGCGATGTCGCCGGCTTCCACGCTGTCAATCGGGTTCTGCTTGTTGGCGTGCATCTGGTACAGGCGGCTGATCCGCTCTTTTTCGTTGGTGCGGTTGTTCAGCACATACGAGCCAGCGTCCAATTTGCCGGAATAGGTGCGGATGAAGCACAAGCGGCCCACGAAGGGGTCGGTAGCGATTTTGAACGCGAGGGCGCAAAACGGTTCGTCCACCGACGGTTTGCGAGATACTTCCTGATCCGTTTTCGGGTTGATGCCTTTCACCGCCTCGATATCGGTCGGGGAAGGAAGGAAATAGCAAACGGCGTCGAGGCAAGCCTGCACACCTTTGTTTTTGTATGCCGAACCGCACATGACAGGAGTCATTTTCATGTCGCACACAGCGGCACGAACAGCGGCGCGCATTTCCTCTACCGTGATGGAATCCGGATCGTCGAAGAATTTCTCCAGCAGGGAGTCGTCGTAGGAGGCGACCTCTTCGATGAGTTTTTGGCGGTATTCGTTCACCGTTTCCACCATATCCGCAGGCATTGGAATAACCTTGAAGGTCATGCCCTGGTCGTGTTCGTTCCAGACGATGGCCTGGTTGGTCACGAGGTCCACCACGCCGGTGAAACTGTCCTCGGCGCCGATGGGTACCTGAAGCGGAATAGCGTTGGCCCCCAACTTGGCCTTCATGTCTTTAACGACATTGAAGAAGTCGGAGCCGGTGCGATCCATTTTATTGACAAATGCGATACGGGGCACCTTATAGTTGTCGGCAAGGCGCCAGTTGGTTTCGGACTGAGGTTCCACACCGTCCACAGCGGAAAAAAGGAACACAAGCCCGTCCAGTACACGCAAGGAGCGGTTCACCTCCACGGTGAAGTCCACGTGACCCGGGGTGTCAATGATGTTGAAGTCGTATTTTTGGCCGGCTACCTCCCAAATACATTTGGTAGCGGCGGAGGTGATGGTGATGCCACGTTCCTGCTCCTGCTCCATCCAGTCCATGGTAGCAGCGCCTTCGTGAACTTCGCCGATTTTGTGCGTCACGCCGGTGTAGTAGAGGATGCGCTCGGTAGTGGTTGTTTTGCCGGCATCAATGTGAGCGGCAATGCCGATATTACGGGTGAACCGGAGGTCCTTTGCCATTTCAGTGAGTGATTGAGTGATAGTGTGATTGAGTGATTGATTGTGCGGTTTGCGGGATTGAGGCGTGGTTTTGCATAAAATTTTGTTTTCGCAAAAAAATACCGCCAAGGCAATGAGCAAAATTTCGAAGATCGCCACATTGGATTTGATATGTTTTGCAAACCAAAAACAAGCGGTGACAAAACCCGATGCTTAAAACAGCAAAACCGTCGAAAAAATCGGGTTGTTGCGGGGCAACAGGGGCCGGATTTTTTCAACGGTAGGCTGGAGGTAAGAGCGCGTACTTACGCTTTGTAGTGAGCGAAGGCGCGGTTGGCTTCGGCCATCTTGTGCGTGTCTTCACGCTTTTTGACGGCGTTGCCTTCTCCTTTGCTCGCGGCGACGACTTCGGCGGCCAGTTTTTCGGCCATACCTTTACCGGCGCGGGCGCGGGCATATTTGATCATCCATTTGATGCCGATGGAGATTTTCCGGTTCGGCGGCAATTCGGTCGGAATCTGGAAGGTGGCGCCACCAATACGGCGGCTGCGTACTTCCACTTGGGGCATGACGTTGTTCAGTGCTTTTTTCCACACTTGCAACTCGTCCTCGTTGGTGCGGGCCTTCACGAGGTCCATAGCCTCGTAGAAAATGCCGTACGCAACGCTCTTCTTGCCTTCCCACATCATGTGGTTCACGAAACGAGTTACCATCGTGTCGCTGTACCGCGGATCAGGAGCCAATACTCGAGGTTTCGGTTTGTGTTTGCGCATTGTTAGTTAATGATGAATGATGAATGATAAATGATGAACCATGTCCGACGAACAGAACCCCTCAGGATTCATTATTCATCATTCATCATTCATCATTAAAGGATTTATTTCTTCGGACGCTTGGAGCCGTACTTAGAGCGGCTTTTTTTGCGGTTGTTCACGCCGGCAGTATCGAGCGCGCCGCGCACGATGGTGTACCGTACACCGGGCAAGTCTTTTACACGACCACCGCGCACCAGCACGATGGAGTGCTCCTGCAGGTTGTGGCCCTCGCCGGGGATGTAGGCGATCACCTCGATCTGGTTGGTCAGGCGCACTTTGGCCACCTTGCGCAGTGCAGAGTTGGGCTTCTTCGGTGTGGTGGTGTACACGCGGGTGCAAACGCCGCGACGTTGGGGGTTTCCGTCCAAAGCACGCGACTTACTTGTGTACTCCACTTTTTCGCGACTCTTGCGCACCAGTTGATTAATGGTAGGCATACCTTAACTTGTTGCTATTATTTTGTAACTTGTTAGTAATCAATTGAAAAAAGGCAATTTTAGGTACACCTTTTCCAAAAGCGAACGCAAAGGTACTTTTAGCAGGGAGAATTTTCCAAACAGGTGTTCAAATTTTATGGGAAACGCACAAAAACTTAAATCGTCTGCTGTTCCTTTGTGCGAACGAACACGCAATACTCATGCAAGCAAAAATCACTGCACTCGGTACGTACGTCCCTGAACGAATCGTGGACAACCACTATTTCGAAACATTCCTCGACACGAACGACGAGTGGATTGTCAGTCGGACGGGTATCCAAACCCGTCGTTATTCTGCCGAGCACGAATATACCTCGCACCTGTGTATCGGTGCAGCAAAAAACTTAGTGGAAGAAAACCTTGTCATGCTTGATGATGTGGATTTCGTCATCGTGGCCACCGTCACGCCCGACCAGACCATGCCCAGCATGGCCTCGCAAGTGCAGGACAAGTTAGGCTTGACCAACGCCGGGGCGCTCGATATCTCGGCTGCTTGTGCGGGGTTTGCGTATGGAATCATCCTTGCTCAGGGGCTTATCGCCGCAGGCACGCACCGCAAGGTGCTCGTTTTTGGAGCCGAAACACTCACCAAATTTACCAACTTCGAGGACCGTACCTCCTGTGTATTGTTCGGCGACGGGGCCGGAGTCGTGCTGGTAGAAGCCGCTCCTAAGGGCAACATCCTCGCCGTGTCAACTGGTAGCCAGGGCGACGGTGGCAAGGATCTGTACATGTCCAACCAGCGCAAACAAATCAACGGCGTGGACATCATCACCGACAACAAAATCCACCAAAATGGCCGTGCCGTGTTCAAATGGGCCATCAACACCGTCACCGAACAAATGCAGGTACTGGCCGAACGCAGTGGGATAAACCTGTCGGAGATGGACTGGTTCATTCCGCACAGCGCCAACATGCGGATCATTGAAACACTTTGCAGCCAAACCGGTTTCCCGCTCGAAAAAACACTCGAGAGCATTTCAATTTACGGCAACACCTCCTCCGCCTCCATTCCCTTGGCCCTGCACCGGGGCATCCGCGAGGGGAAAGTAAAAAAAGGCGACCGCCTGCTGATGATCGGCTTTGGCGGCGGGCTGGTTTATGCCGGGGTAGTGGTGGAATGGGGTTGAGGGGTTAGAAGGTTTCTGGTTTGTCAATCGTCCAATCCGAAACGTTCTAACCCGAAACCCGAAACGTTCTAACCCGAAACCCGAAACCTTCTAACCCGAAACCTTCTAACCCGAAACCTTCTAACCCGAAACCTTCTAACCCGAAACCTTCTAACCCGAAACCCTTTGTTCATTTAGAACACGTCTAAATTTTTTGTCTTTCTGGGGTTCCTTCCAACGAAAATACTGCCGACGTGTTCCGGTGCGTAGTTTTGCGCGCTCAAAATTTTGAACGAAGCGTTGCTGAAAAACAAAAACACTTTTTGCCGTTCTTTGCGCCAACCCCCAAATACTTCCAAAACAACTCAAAACTCGAAACTCAAAACTCGCAACTATACATGAGTTGGTTTTCCAAATTCCTTACTTCTTCCATTGGTCAGAAGATCGTGATGGCCCTGACAGGCATTTTTCTGACCTTGTTTCTGGCTATACACCTGCTGGGCAACCTGCAACTCCTCCAAAATGACGACGGCGAGGCGTTCAACATTTACGCCTACTTCATGACGCACAATCCGCTCATCAAGACAGTGTCGTACCTGCTATACGCTACCATCCTGCTGCATGCGGTGCAGGGTATTCTTTTGGCCCGTCGGAACAGGGCCGCCCGCGGCGGTACCGGCTACGCCGTAACGCATACCCGATCCAGCGAACGCGCCTCGCGCAGCATGGCCTGGCTGGGCATCATCATTTTCGTGTTCATCGTGCTGCACATGTACCAGTTCTGGTTCCAGATGCACTGGGGCGGGCTGGAAATGGTGGAGTACCCGGGCTACGCACACCCGGTCAAAGACCTGTTTACACTCGTTGAGGAGTCCTTTGAAAGTCTCGGTTTTGTGGCGTTCTATGTGGTATCCATGGCGGTTGTCGGATACCACCTCTGGCATGGCTTCTGGTCGTCGTTCCAAACACTGGGCCTCAACCACAAAAAATACACGCCGCTTATCAAGTGGATCGGCGCGGCTTATTCCGTGATCATTCCACTTTTGTTCGCAATCATCCCTATCGTCATGCATTTTAGAGGTTAGAAGGTTTCTGGTTTGAGGGTTTTTGGTTTCTGGTTAGAAGGTTCGAGGTTTATAAAACTCTTCTCCAACCAGAAACCTTTCAACCAGAAACCAGAAACCCTCAAACCAGAAACCCTCAAACCAGAAACCTTACAACCATCATCATGGCACTTGATTCAAAACTCAACTCCAACATACCCGATGGACACGTTTCCGAAAAATGGGAACACTACAAGGGGCACGTCCCGCTCGTGTCGCCCAACAACAAGCGGCGCATTGACATCATCATTGTCGGATCAGGCTTGGCGGGCGCTTCTGCGGCTGCTTCCTTGGGCGAACTGGGCTACAACGTGAAAGTGTTCACGTTCCACGACAGTCCGCGCCGGGCGCACAGCATTGCAGCCCAAGGCGGTATCAACGCAGCCAAAAACTACCAGAACGACGGCGACTCCGTGTACCGCTTGTTCTACGATACGATCAAAGGCGGCGACTACCGCGCCCGCGAAGCCAATGTGCATCGCTTGGCCGAAGTGTCCACCTCGATCATTGACCAATGCGTGGCCCAGGGCGTGCCCTTCGCCCGCGAATACGGCGGCCTGCTCGACAACCGTTCCTTCGGTGGCACACAGGTGTCGCGCACATTTTACGCCCGCGGCCAAACGGGCCAGCAATTGCTCATCGGGGCGTACCAGGCGCTGAGCCGCCAGGTGTCGCTCGGCACGGTGAAACTGTACAACCGCCACGAAATGCTCGACGTGGTGGTGGTGGAAGGCAAGTGTCGCGGCATCATCGCCCGCAACCTGCTCACCGGCGAACTGGAACGCCACGGCGCCCACGCCGTCGTGCTCTGCACCGGCGGCTACGGCAACGTGTTTTACCTGAGCACCAACGCCATGATGTGCAACACCACCGCCGCCTGGCGGGCGCACCGACGTGGCGCGTACTTCGCAAACCCCTGCTACACGCAAATCCACCCGACCTGCATCCCGGTATCCGGCGACTACCAGTCGAAACTGACGCTGATGTCGGAATCGCTGCGCAACGACGGCCGCTGCTGGGTGCCGGAAAGCCCCGCCGACGCGAAAAAACACCCGAACCATATACCCGAGGCCGACCGCTACTACTACCTCGAGCGCCGCTACCCGTCGTTCGGCAACCTCGTGCCGCGCGATATCGCGAGCCGCGCCGCCAAAGCCGAATGCGACGCCGGCAAGGGCGTGGGCGCCACCGGCCTAGCCGTGTACCTCGACTTTGCCGACGCCATTCAGCGCCTCGGCAAAGACACCGTGGCTGCCCGCTACGGAAACCTGTTCGAGATGTACGAAAAAATCACCGGCGACAACCCGTACGAGGTGCCCATGCGGATTTACCCCGCCGTGCACTATACCATGGGCGGCCTGTGGGTGGACTACGAACTGATGACCACCATCCCCGGGCTGTACGCTGCCGGCGAAGCCAACTTCAGTGACCATGGCGCCAACCGCCTCGGCGCATCCGCTCTCATGCAGGGCCTGGCCGACGGCTACTTCGTGCTGCCGTACACCATTGGTGCGTACCTGAGCAACGAAATCCGTACCGGCACGATAAAAACCGACCTGCCGGAATTCGAGCAGGTGGAAAAAGAAGTGGCCGGGCGCATTCAAAAACTCTTGGGCGTGCAAGGCAAACAAAGCGCCGAGTCGTTCCACCGCCGATTGGGCAAGATCATGTGGGACAAATGTGGCATGGGACGTACCGCCGAAGGACTGACACAGGCCATCGGCGAAATCCGCGAACTGCGGCAGGAGTTCTGGCGCGACCTGTATGTGCCGGGCCGCCGCGACGAGTTCAATCCCGAACTGGAAAAAGCCTGGCGCGTAGCCGACTTCCTCGAACTGGGCCAACTCATGTGCGAGGACGCCCTGCACCGCAACGAGAGCTGCGGCGGCCACTTCCGCGAAGAATATCAGACCCCCGACGGCGAGGCCCTGCGCGACGACAAGAACTTCATGTACGTTGGTGCCTGGGAATGGCGCGGCGAGGACGCCAAGCCGGAATTGCACAAGGAAAAACTGGAGTATGAAGAGATTAAGGTGAGCCAGCGGAGTTATAAGTAGTTATGACAAATTTGGCAACGGGCATCGCTTGTGTTTTCATCGCCGGCATTCTCGGTTGGTTTGGGTGGAAAAAGTACTGCAAAGAGGATTTTACAGCATGCATATTGATTTTACTTGTCCTTGCATGTATGCTGCGTCTCTATGTGGGCACCGATTTTTACCTGCACGAGTGGGATGAACGCTACCATGCCTTAGTTGCCAAAAACCTGATGACCAATCCCTTAAAACCGATGTTGTACGCAAACCCCGTTTTGACGTACGATTACCGGGACTGGAGTGCCAACCATGTCTGGCTGCACAAACAGCCGTTTCCATTGTGGTGCATGGCCTTGAGCATGAAACTCTTAGGGGTGAACGAGATCGCGTTACGGCTGCCTTCGATTGGTTTGTCCACGTTGTCCGTTTTGGGAACGTTTTTGATCGGGAAACATATTTTTGATGCGAAGACCGGGACTGTAGCGGCTTTTTTACACGCTATTCACGGCCTGAGCATCGAACTGACAGGCGGACGGGCGGCGACGGATCATGTGGATGTGTTCTTTCAGGGGCTGATCGTGTTTGCCGTGGTTTTTGCGCTTTATCACGCCAAAACCAAAAACACGGGTTGGTTGGTGCTGATGGCGCTGTTTTGTGGGCTGGCTATCCTGACCAAATGGTTACCAGCGCTGATTGTCCTGCCCTTGTGGGCGGTCTTGTGCTGGAAATACAAGGCGTTTGCCTTCCGCGATTGGGCGCTGCACTCCGTACTGGTGTTGTTGATGATTGGAGCGGTTGTCTTGCCTTGGCAGATTTGGATACATACCCGGTTTCCGAAAGAGGCGACTTGGGAGCAACAATTGAACATTCGGCATTTCTTCGAATCCATCGAAGGGCACGGTCGGCCGTTTTACTACTACCTGAACGAGATCAGGATCGTGTACGGCGAAATGATTTACCTGCTGCTTGCATGGCTGATTTACATTTGGGCGAAGAAAATGCGAAGTGCGTACTGGTTTCTGAGTGTGTGGATTTTTGTGCCATTGCTGTTTTTTTCCGCAGCAGCGACCAAAATGCCGGCGTATCTGCAAATTTCGGCTCCGGCGTTTTTTCTGCTTACAGCCGTTGCCGTGCGGTATGGATTGACAATCAGGAAAAAAACGCGGTATCCGTTGTTGGTTACTGTGCTTGTAGCGGGTCTCGTAGTGTTGCCGGTGCGGTACATGTTCGAGCGAATCAAGTTTTTTTCCACGAAGGAACGTTCACCCGAATGGTCGGAGAAACTGAAAGAACTAAACCGGAGTTTGGAGCCGGGAAAACGATATGTGCTGTTTGGCGAGAAGAGGCCGATTGAGGCGATGTTTTATTGCGAGGGGCTTGTAGCGTATCCGGATATCCCAAATCGAGCACAAATAAAAGACTTGGAAAATCGCGGCTACACCGTATTTTTGAAAAACAGCAACTTGAATTTTGTAAAATAAACCGCTTTTTGAGATGACATACCTAACCCGCATTACCGTATCCGAAGGACTTTAATGGTAATTTCCGATCACATTGATTAGAACCATGCGCTACACCACATTCATTGTCATACTCGCGTTCTCCCTGGCCCTTCAGGGCCAGAACACCATTCGCCTGCAAAATCCGTCCTTCGAGGACAAGGTCAAATGTTGCGACCCGCCAACCAGTTGGTATTATTGTGGCCCTTCGGAAGAGTCGCCTACAGATATTCAACCGGGGATTTTTCAAGTGACTTTACCTGCTTCTGACGGGAATACCTATCTGGGCATGGTAGTCCGGGACAACAGCACGGTGGAGGCAGTCGGGCAACGCCTGCCGGAACCGCTTATGGCCGGAAAGCGCTATCGCTTAAGTATTGCCTTGGCACGTGCAGATATCTACACCTCGTATTCCCGAAAAACCGGAAAAGAGGCAAATTACAATACTCCCGTACTGCTCCGCGTGTGGGGAAGTAGCCGGGGAAAGTGCGACAGGGACGAGTTGCTGTATCAAACGCCCCTGATCACGGCCACTCGCTGGGCAGATTACGAACTCGTGCTCGAACCGCAAAAAGCCGACTGTACCTATCTGATTCTCGAAGCCTACTACAGCACCAAAACCCCTAAAGAGTTGCACTACAACGGTAACCTGCTGGTGGATAACCTTTCCCTTCAAACCCTTGAAAACTAACCACTCAATCACTCAACCACTCAATCACTCAATGCCATGAGGCTTACGCTCAAAATCTGGCGCCAGGGCGGCAAATACAAAGGGGAATTCGTCACCTACAAACTTGACGACGTGAACGAGCACATGTCCTTCCTCGAAATGCTGGACGTGCTCAACGAACAACTCGTCAATAAACACGAGGAACCCGTAGCCTTCGAACACGACTGCCGCGAAGGCATCTGTGGCACTTGCTCGCTCGTCATTGACGGGCGTCCGCATGGCCCCATGAAGGGCACCACCACTTGCCAGGTACACATGCGCCATTACAAAGACGGCGACACCATCGTCATCGAGCCGTTCCGCGCCCGCGCGTTTCCGGTGATCCGCGACCTCGTGGTGGACCGCTCATCGTTCGACCGCATCATCCAGGCCGGCGGCTACATCAGCGTGAACACCGGCCAGGCGCAGGACGCCAATGCCATCCCCATCGAAAAGGATCAGGCCGGCCAGGCGTTCGACGCGGCTGCCTGCATCGGCTGCGGCGCCTGTGTGGCTGCCTGCCCGAATGCGTCTGCCATGCTGTTCACCTCGGCCAAAGTGAGCCACCTCGCGCTGCTGCCACAAGGCCAAGTGGAGCGCAAACGCCGCGTGCTGAGAATGGTGGCCCAAATGGACAAAGAGGGTTTTGGCCAATGTTCCAACGTGACGGCCTGCGAAGCCGAGTGCCCGAAGGAAATTTCGGTGACGAATATCGCGCGGCTGAACCGGGAGTATCTTGCCGCGTCGCTGGCCGGTGAGGCATCGGTTTGATCGAGTGAGCACCCTTCGTAGAATGATGGGACACGGATGCCACGGATTGGACACGGATTTTCACGGTTCGAAAAAATCAAAAAAGAAAAAACTGTGAAAATCCGTGTCCAATCCGTGGCATCCGTGTCCCATCACACTACACCCTCCCCGATACCGCCTCCACCAAGGCTCGCACATACCCGTTTTCTGGTTTTTCAAACAGTACCTCCGGGTGGCCAAGCGCCTCGACGCGGCCTGCGCGCATGACCAGCACGCGGTCGCACATCTGCCGGATCACGCTCAGGTCGTGGGAAATAAACAGGTACGTCAGGCCAAAGTCGCGCTGCAAATCCAGCAACAGATTCAGGATGCCCGCCTGCACGGACACATCGAGCGCCGATATGATCTCGTCGCACACCAGGAGTTTGGGCTGAAGCGCCAAAGCCCGCGCCAGGCAGATTCGCTGCCTTTGGCCACCCGAAAACTCGTGCGGGTACCGGCCGGCGTGGTCCGCTTCCAGTCCGACTTTTTCCAGAAGTTCGGCCACTTTTTCCCGACGTTGCCGCTCAAAACCGTGCAACAGGTACGCCCGCATAGGCTCCAGCAGTGCCTCGCCGATACGCATGCGCGGATTGAGCGAACTATACGGATCCTGAAAAACCATCTGAATCTCGCGACGGATGGGGCGAAAATCCTTGGCCGCTAAATGGTCAAGGTCGAGCCGGCGGTACCAGACCGAGCCTGCGCTGGGCGACAACAACCGGCTGGCCACGCGCCCGAGAGTCGTTTTGCCGCAGCCCGACTCACCGGCGAGGCCGAAGATTTCGCCGGGATACACGTCGAACGACACCTCTTGCACGGCATCCACCCATTCAGAGGCGGTTCCCCAGAAATGCCGCCGGACAGGAAACCGCACGCTCAAATTTTTCACTTCCAGCAACGGCGAGGGCTTGTACAGGTCGGCCCTTCGATCCGATAAGGCGCGTTCGGCCACAACAGCGGGCTGAAACGCCGAATCGCCGAGGTAGTCTTGCACCGTGGGCAGCCGTTGTACTTTCCGGTGCAAGGACGGGCGGCAGGCCAACAGACCCCGGGTGTAGGGATGGGCGGGGTTTTCCAAAACCTGTCCGACGGCGCCCGACTCTGCGATTTCCCCCTGACGCATGACCGCCACCCGGTCGGCGATTTCGGAAATGACGCCGAGGTCGTGGCTGATGAACAGCATGGACAACCCGGCTTCCGCACGCAGTTCGCGCAACAACTCCAGGATGGCTTTTTGAACGGTCACATCCAGCGCGGTCGTCGGTTCGTCGGCGATGAGCAAGCGCGGTTGTCCGGCCAAGGCCATGGCGATCATCACGCGCTGTTTTTGTCCGCCGCTCAGTTCGTGCGGGTATGCGCGGAAGATGCGCGCTGGGTCGGGCAGTTTGACTTTTTCAAACAGAGCCAACGTGCGGTCTCGGGCCTCCGCAGCCGACACCCGGTGGTGCAATCGAATGGCTTCAGTCACTTGTGCGCCACAACGAAACACGGGATTGAGGGAAGTCATCGGCTCCTGAAAGATCATGGCGATCTCGCGCCCTCTCAAGGTTTCGGGTTTGAAGGTTTGAAGGTTTCGGGTTTCGGGTTTAAGGGTTTCGGGTTTGAGGGTTTCTGGTTTTTGGTCGGTAGGGTGGGAGTAGATAATTTCGCCGGAAAGCAGGGCGAGGTGGGGGAGGAGGCCCATGATGGACAAGGCGGTGACGGACTTGCCGGAGCCAGACTCGCCCACAAGGCCGAGTGTTTCGCCGGAGTTGATCTGCAAAGACACGTTTTTGACAGCCTGAATCGCCCCACGTTCGGAGGGGAAGGAAATGTTCAGATCGTGAATATTCAGCAGCATAGTCAACGCAAACGTTCAAACCAGAAACCTTCTAACCAGAAACCCTCTAACCCATTTTCAGCACGCACGCCCCGTTTTCCCAGTTCATTGCAATGGGCCCTTGCTTGGTGAGCCACTGCACGAGGTTGTCGCCGAGCAGGTCGGCGCGCCAGCCGGTGAGCAGCGAAGGGTCGTGGCCGTTGCCGGAAACCAATTTGTTGAACTCGCCTTTGGGCAGCAGCAGGGCCGCGCTGATTTCATTTTCGAGGCACTGGCGTTTCACGAAGTGGTAGAGCAGTTCCATGGCCCACTCGCGGTCGGGGTCGTCGGGTGCGGGTGCGGGCAGGGCTTTCAGAAAATCGCGCTCGGCATCGGTGGCCGGAGTTTTCCAGAGGGATTCCCATTCGGACAGGTGCTTGCGCCAGATGCCCTCGTGCAGGGTCCGGTTGGCCTTGAAGGCGTTTTCTCCGCCCTTGGTGGCCCGCAGGATCGCGCTGACGTGGCGGTTCTGGAGCACACTTTCCTTGGGCACGTTGAGCGTAGCCGCCTTTTCCCGCCGCCAGGCGTACAGACGCAGCAGGAAAATCTTTTCCTTGAAATCCAACTGGTGGATATGGTCGTTCGCCAGGGCCTCTTTGAATGGCTCTACGTGGTAATAGGTCGCCTCTTCCCACTTGCGGTTCTCCTCGCGTGCCCAGTTTTCGCGGTTCAGGAGGCGCAGTTTGTGTGTGAGTTTGTGGTGCAGGTTGGGCAGGAACTTTACGTCCTCCACGGCGTAGTCCACGGCCTTGGGGTCGAGCGGGCGGGCTTCCCAGTTGGCCACCGTGTGGCTTTTGGCGAGCGTAACGCGCAGTTCGCGCTCCACAATCTTGGCAAAACCCGCAGGGTAGTTGTACCCCACAAACCCGGCTGCGATTTGGGTGTCGAAGGTGTTTTGCGGCACCGTACCGTAAAGCGTGTTCAACAGGCGGTAGTCGTTGTCGCCCGCATGCGTGATTTTCAATACTGCCGGATCGGCCACGATGTGGAGGAAACGGCTCAGGTCGTTGATGCGCAAGGTGTCCACCAGGTAAATGTGGTGCTCTACCACGACCTGGATCAGGCACAGCACCGGGACAAACGTTTTCTCCCCGACGAACTCGGTATCGAAGCCCATCCAAGCAATCCCGGCCAAGGAATCCATCGTTTTGTCAAAGTCATCCTGCCGGTCCAAAAAATGTACGCTGTAATTCATGCGCCAAAAGTAGGAATGATCCGTTTATGCAATACGATTCTGCGTTGCATCTTTGCACACGGTTCCCATGGATGAATCCATGGGCTGAAAAACAGGACCTATGGATGAATCCATGGGCTGAAAATTGAATCAATCGAACCAATCGAACCAATTCATACACACACTCGCCATGAAAAAAGTATTATTCGGTATCGCCGTCGTGCTAGTACTGCTCATCGGAGCACTGATTGCAGTTCCTTATTTATTTAAAGACGAAATTGTCGCTCAAGTCAAGGAGGCCGCCAACGAAAGCTTGAACGCCAAACTGGATTTCCAGGACGTGGACATTTCGGTTTTTCGACATTTCCCAAAACTGACCATCGGACTGCAAGGGCTGGAAATCACCGGTGTCGGCCCGTTCGACGGCGTAAAACTGGTGCAATGCAAACAGATGGACCTTGCCCTCGATCTGTGGTCGGCCATCTTCGGCGACCAGATTGCCATCAAGGGCCTTTTTCTGGTTGAACCCAAAATCAACGTCTTCGTGCTGGAAGACGGCTCGGCCAATTACGATATCGCCAAGCCGGCACCCCCCGGCACCCCCCCGGCATCTGCCGCGTCCAGCCCCGTCCGGCTGGAACGCTACGCCATCACGAACGGCGAAATCCACTACGACGACCGCGCCATGGCCATGCGTGCCGATATCCTCGGCATCAACCACGAAGGCTCCGGCGAGTTCACGTCCGACATCTACGACCTCGTCACCGAAACCGAGGTGGAAAAACTGTCGGTCCGGTACGGCGGCGTGCAATACCTCAGCAATGCCCGCGCCACCTGGAAATCCACGCTGAACGCCGACATGCCCAACATGAAGTTCACCTTCAAGGAAAACGACCTGCAGGTGAACGCGCTCGATGTCATGGTGGACGGCTGGTTCCAGATGCCCAACGAGACGGACTACCGCATGGACCTCAAGTTCGGCACCCCGCAAAACACGTTCAAAAGTTTTCTGTCCATCATTCCGGGCGCGTACACCCAGGATTTCGAAAACGTGAAAGCCGACGGCACCATACAGTTTGCCGGAATCGTGAAGGGCACATACAACGAAACGACCTATCCGGCTTTTAAGATTGACCTTAAAATTGCCAACGGCAATGTGAAGTACCCGAGCCTTCCGCTCGGCATCAGCGGCATCCACGTGGACATGTCCGTCAACAGCCCGTCGAGCAACCTGAATTCGATGGTCGTGGACATCCCCAGTTTCGCCCTTCGCATCGGTTCCAACCCGATTTCAGGCCGGTTCAACCTGAAAACCCCGGAGACCAACCCGACCGTGGACACCAAAATTGCCGGTACGCTCAACCTTGGCGAACTGTCCAAGGCCTTCCCGATGGCCGAGGTACAGGAACTCACGGGCATCATCAAGGCCGACATTTTGGCCAAGGCCTCCATGCGCCAAATAGATGCCGGCCAGTACGACCAGGTGCAGATGCAGGGAAATTTCAACATCCAGAACATGAACTACCGCGCCGCAGGCACGCCATCGGTGCGGATCAACGCCCTGACCGCCAGCCTCTCCCCGCAAAAAGTGGATATTCCCAACTTCGACGCCCGGCTTGGCAAAAGCGACATCCGCGCATCGGGCAAGGTGGACAACATCCTCGCGTATTTTTCCACCACCAAAACCATGACCGGCAGCCTCACCATGCGCTCGTCGTACTTCGACGCCAACGAGTGGGTCACCAAAGACGCCGCCGCAGCCGATGCAGGCAAGGTACCCTCGGCGGCACCTGCGGCCACGGAAAAGGTGTTCGACCGCTGGGATTTCACCGTGGACGGCGATATCGGAAAACTCGTGTATGGTGAGTACACACTGACCGACCTGAGCCTCAAGGGGAATTTCACGCCCAACAAAATGACCGTGGACAATTTCGGCATGAAGATCGGCGACAGCGACCTGAGCGGCAGCGGCCGTATCCTCAATGCCTGGGACTACGTGTTCGACAACCGAACCGTGTCGGGCGTGGTCAACCTCAAGTCGAACTACTTCGACCTCAATCCGTACATGACCGACGCGCAACCCACCGCCGAGGAACCCGCCCCGCAGGCCGTCATGCTCGTGCCCGAAAACGTGGACATGACCCTGAACGCCGATTTCGCCAAGGTGCGCTACACCGACATGGACCTGCAAAACCTGAACGGGCAGGTGGTCGTGAAAAACGGCGTGGCCGCGCTGCGCGATTTCACCGCCGATGTGCTGGGCGGGCAGGTCGCCATTGCCGGGGCATACAGCACCTACGAACCGGCCAAGCCGTCGTTCGACGTGAACATGGCCTTGCTCAACATTGGTTTCCGCGACGCATACACGAACTTTTCCACCATCAAGGCGATGGCGCCTATCGCCCAACTCATGGACGGCAAGTTCAGCGCCAAGTTTTCCACCAGCGGTATCCTCGGCAAGGACATGATGCCCGACCTGAATACCCTCACTGCCGCCGGTTTCCTCGAAACGATCAACGCCGTGGTCAGCAATTTCAAACCGATCAGCGACATCAGTTCCAAACTCAACCTGAACTACCTCAGCCGTTTGGAGTTGCCGAATTCCAAAAACGCGTTCGAAATCAAGGACGGCAAGGTGACTCTCAGTCCGTTCACTGCCCAAGTGCGCGACGTGACCATGAAGATCGGCGGTTCGCACAGCCTGACCAGCGAGATGAACTACCAGATTTTGACCAAAACTCCGCGCAAGGCACTGGAAAAAACAGCCCTTGGCAGCGCCGCCAACAGCGGCCTGCGCTGGATTTCGGGCGAGGCCTCCAAACTTGGTTTGAACGTGGCCCAAGGCGAGTACATCAACATTCGGTTCGATGTGACCGGTACCATGTCCAAGCCCAAGGTGGCGTTTAAAATCCTGCCCAGCGACGGCGAGCGCAGCATGCAGGAAGAAGCCTCTGCTACTGCACAGGCCACGCTCAATCAGGCCAAGGACTCTTTGAAAAATGTGGCCACGCAAAAAGTGGAAGCCGCAAAACAGCAAGCAGAAGCAACCGCCCAAAAGGCAATTGACTCGGCAAAAACTGTAGTAACCCAGAAGGTGGAAGAAGCCAAGGAAAAGGCCGTGCAGGAAGTAGGCAAGGCCGTCGGCGACGAAGCCGCCAAAAGAGCGGAAGAGGCGATCAAGAAAAACAAGGCCGCCGAAGACGCGAAGAAGAAACTGGAGGAGTGGAATCCGCTGAAGAAGAAGAATTAGGGTTTGCCCCCTTTGTCATTCGTTACACTCGAGCGTTAATTACGCATAATATACAGGCTAAGCCCTGAAAGGGCTATATGTTTATAGCATTGAAATATGGTAGTTCGGAGAACCCTGAAGGGGTTTTATGTTAGGGTAACGTTCTGACATACAACCCCTTCAGGGTTGGCACTCGTGTCGTTTTTCATCTATAAACATATAACCCCTTCGGGGTTTTGGATTTTGCATCATGAGTTATCAACGCTCGAGTGTAACGGAATGACAAAGAGGGCTACACCCCGTACCGCCGTTTACGCACAAAGAAAAACGCCGCCCCGAAAATGCCGAGAAACGCGAGCGGCAGCGCCAGGTTCAGCGCCTGCCAGAGCGTTTTTTCGTCTCGGGCGCGCACGGTGTCTAACAGGCGCAGTTTCACTTCGCGGGAGCGGGCCTCGATCACGCCGGCGGGTTCGATCAGGTACTCGATGGCGTTGATGAGCAGGTCTTTGTTGGCGAACGTGGTATTTTCAAACCGGTTCAGGCCGAGGGGCAGCCATTCCTTTTTTGCGCGGTCGCGCACGAAATTGGCCGCCACGTCGCCGTCGCTGATCACGATCATGCGGGTGGGCGCGCTGGCGTTACGGAAGGATACGCCCAGTTGTTTCAAACCGGCCAGCATTTCCTCCGATACGCGGTTTTCGTAATTGGATGGAAAAATGCCTTCCAGCAACACTCCCAAGGTTTGGTTTCCCTTGTTGAAATTTTCGGGTTCGGGCGGCGTGCGCAGTAGTTCAAAAGTCAGTTCGATGGGGCTGAACTGGAGGCGGCTGTACTGACTGCTGCGCAACAGCACGGTTTTGCTCACAGGCGTTTTGGTTCGGATGGTGTCAATGGAGGAGCAGAATTTCAACTCCACGCGGTCGAGGTTTTTCACCACAGGGTGTTTGCCCACCGGCAACACGGCCGGGTGGTAGGGCCAGGGGAACAGTTTGAATTGCGGGGCATTGCCCACCACGCCCACGCGCAGCGGGATTTGGGTGCACTCCATGTCCACCACGAGGTCGGGCTGGATACGCACGCCGTATTTGAAGAGCATGTCCTCGATATTGAGCGGATAGTCCGACGGCACGAATCGCTCAGCGTGGCGCAGGCTGTCGAGGTCGGCGTTGAGCCGATCCACGAGCCAGAGCACTTTGCCGCCCTGCATGACGTACTGGTCAATTTTGAATTTGTCGCGCTCCGAGAACTCGAACTGCGGCTTGGCCACGATGAGCAGGGCGCACTGGTCGGCTTCGATCTGGACGACAGAGTCCAGCGCGATGCGGTCGGTGTCGTAAAACTGGTGCAGGGTGCGCTCGAGGTCGGTGGTTTGCAGTTCGTCCAGTTCGCCGTGGCCGCGGGTGAACAGGATGATGGGGCGGCCCTTGGAGCGCAGTTTTTTTATGGCGTTGGCGAACTTGTACTCCAGCAGGCTAACGGAATTGTTCACCACTTCGTCGGGGCGCAGCGTGGGCGACTGGTTTTCGAGCAGGTTCACCACGACTTGGCGTTTGCCGAAATTGAAGATGGCGGTCGGGTATATGAGCTGTTGTTTGGACGCACCCTCGTCGCTCACGCTGAGGTTTACCGGTGCGATGCCATCCTCGTACAGGGCCTTCCGGCGGGCGTTGATATCCTCCACACTGCCCGCATTGGGGTCTTCAAACTGGTAGTCAATGTAGCTGCTCACCGAGCGGAAATCGTCGAGCATTTCGCGGGTGGCCGTGCGGAGGCGCTTGAAGCCGGCGGGAAACTCGCCCTCCAGCAGCACGCGCACATAGATGCGGTCGTTCACATCCTTGAGCAGTTCGCGCGTAGGCTTGGTCAGCGTGAAGCGTTTTTCCTCCGTCAGGTCGAGGTGGCCGTAAAACTGGTTGGCCAGGATATTGACGAACAGCACGATCCCGCAAAAGAGACCGAACTGGAGGAATGCCTGCGAACGTTGGGAGCGCGCCATGGAGACGGGTGGGTTGTTTTGCGTGGGCGGCAAAGATAGGAAGCCTTGTGCACGAGTGCTGGTATCAACCTTATGGCATTCCGCTCAATGTTTCAATTTCCGCCTTAAGTTGTGGGAGATGACGTTGTAAAATGCCCCAGATTAACGCATTATCAACCTTGTCGTAACCATGTATCACACGGTTTCTGAGATCAACGATCCGGCGGGCATTGGTAATTTCTATGACATCTTGAGCGCTCACGAGCCGATTCATGGCCTCTCCGATGATCTCCAACTCGCGTTCGACGGCACGACGAACCAACAGGTTTTGCTCATAATCGGAAAGCGACGAAATAGATCCCGTAAATTCGCCAATATGCTCGATTGCTTCTTCAATGTCGAGCAGTAGTTTTCTGACATGGTCTTCCATTTCAGGCATTGTAGATTAATTCGCGGGTTTTCATCACCTGGTTTTTGAAATATGGGTTTTTCACGCTGCGAATGGTCACCAAGTCAACCTTGCGCTGGAGTAGCTGCTCCAGGTCGTCGCAAAGTTCAAAATAGTTGTCGGCGTAGTCTTCCGGCGGGAGATTTTCAAATTCAACGAGAAAATCAATGTCGCTGTTAGATCGAAATTTGTCCGTCAACACAGAACCGAATGCGTATAAATTGACCACATGACGGGCTTTGCAAACCCGCTGAATATCTGGTAAATGTTTTTGAATTAATTCACGCATACCTGTACGATTTCTTGTTTCCGGTGCAAAGATAGCGGCTATTTGCCAGTGTCACCGCCCCATTTTCATCGCGTCCAGCGCCTTTTTTCGCCGCTGCTTAGCGCGTTCCAGGGCCGGGCGCAGGGCCTCGGACACCTTCGTCCAAGCGGCATCCTTGTCGGTTGCCGAGGCGATCCACTCGCCGGGCACGCCCTGTATTTTGGACAGCGGCAGGTCGTTCCAGTCTGTCTGGCGCAGCATGATCGGCACAATGGTTTTTTCGCCCTTGCGGTGGGCCTCCAGTGCGGCGCCGAATTCTTTTTTGTAACAAAAATCCGAGTGCACGAAACTGGCGCTGACGAGGCAAAGCACGATGTCGGATTCGTTCAACTGTTGGAAAAGCACTTCCTCCCATTGCTCGCCCGCGTTGATGTCGCGGTCGTCCCAGATGCTCAGTTTTTGCAGGCGCACGAGCGGGGAAAGCGCCTCGCGCAATGCTCTCAGGTATTCCAGATCGGCGTGCGCGTACGACACGAAGGCACGCACGGGTAGTTGCTCTACCTCGTCGCGCATGGCGGGTTCCTCCACGCCGTCGAGCAGGTCGGCGATGGCCACGCGTTTTTTCAGGGATTTGACAAACACCTCTTTTTCGCCCGCTTTTTCGGCCTCCACGAGGTAGTCGTACTCCTCGGTGTCGGTCGAACCGGGGATGGGCACCAGTTCCTGAAATTTCAGGTTGGTGAAATCCGCGACGATCTCTTTCACCGTTTCGCGGATGAAACTCAGGAAGCGCCGGCGCTCGTCGCCGCACACGTCCACGAGGATTTTTTGGTCTTCCTTGTCCCAGCGCACCCGCGCGAGGGCATCGAAAATAGTCGGTTTGTGCAGTACCATTCCCGTGCGCCAGATCTGGGTGAGGGCGCTTTGGGTCGCTACTGCTTCGCTGAAACCCGAGATGTATGTGTGCAACTTCACCATCAGGCGCGGAAAAACGCTGTCGGGCAGGAAATCGGGAAACTGGATGACAAAGCGCAGCATGGCTCCCTGCGGCTGGAACTCCGGCTCTTGCACGGGCAGCAGTTGGGGCACGATGTACGAGCGGGTATCGAGCGGGAAGCAGAGTTCGAACTCCTGCATCACCCGCACGATGTAGAGCAGTTTGCCCGCCGGGTAGTGGTAAGCGCGGTCGGTGGTGTTACCGGGCTGGTAGCGCGGGTCGTTGATGACCGCGTCGAAGTCCTGCTCGCGGAGCAGGCCGCCCGCCTTGGCCACGATTTCGGAGTTGATGATGCGGTACACCCCGTTGGTGAGCCACAGCGGATTGAGGATTTGGGTGTCGAAGTTTTTGAGCGAGCGGAAGTTGATGACCACCCCGAGGTCGTGCAGGAACTGAAGCAGCACGTCCTGACTGAACGCGCGCGTCAAACCTTTTTCCGCACATACCGCTTTGTACTCTGCCGATTCGATGTAGTCGGCCTGCATGTTGGAAAAGTGTTCCTTCACCGCCAGCCAGTGCGGCGGGAAGGGCGTTCGGCGGGTGTCGGCGCGGTCAATTTCGCGGCGCAGGGCCTCGCGCAGGTCGGCTATGCCTGTATCCAACTTGGCCGACACGCGGAAGTAGTCGCGGATCTGCGGGTACTTTTCCGACAGCGATTTGCGGTTCACCTCGAAGGAGGGGTTTTCGTCTATCTTGTTCAGCACCACCAGCACCGGCGAGCGCCCGCCGAAGCCGGCGGCGTGCTTGAGCCACTTTTCGGCCTGATCGTCGTTGCGGCTATTGAGCAGCAGCACGTACACGCTGCGCCGGGAGAGAAAAAACTGGTGGGTGGCGTGCATCACCTCCTGCCCGCCGAAATCCCAGAGGTGGGCGGTCACGGTGTCGCCGTCGTCCATGACGAAGGGCGCCC
>Ga0268299_1000683_pt1 | contig 91187 bp, 64 predicted proteins | sample NOBtaG_FD_193484 | JGI IMG/M metagenome (GOLD analysis project Ga0268299, IMG submission 193484) | Activated sludge microbial communities from bioreactor in Nijmegen, Gelderland, Netherland - NOB reactor | ecosystem: Engineered > Bioreactor > Aerobic > Activated sludge | place: Netherlands... | reverse complement strand
GTTTCTCGGTGTTGCGCTTTCTCCGGATGGGCGTCAGCTCGTTTACCGCGCGGTTGCAGAAGACGGATTCGAGGATTTGAAGATTCGATCGCTCGATTCGTTGGACGCAAGACCCTTATCCGACGGTGCGGACGGCGGATGGTCGCCGTTTTTCTCCCCCGACGGCGGACGTGTGGGCTTCTTCACCCGCGGAATGCTGAAGTTCGTCACCCTCGCGAGCGGCATCACCCGAAACATCGTCCTGATCGACCAGGGCGGCTATTCCGGGGCAACCTGGTTACCCGACGACACGATCATCTTCGCCGGCTCTTCCGAGAAGTTTGGCCGGGTTCAGGCAACCGGCGGCGTTCTGGAGAGCCTCGAGGTCAAGGGCCTGCACGACGGCGAGTTCGTCATCTCTCCCTGGGCCCTACCCGACGGACAGGCAATCCTGTGCGGCGTGGGAGGTGGCGTGGAGTTTGATATCGCGGTGTATGAGCTGGCCAGTCGTACATTGCGAAAGCTCGTCGAGAATGGATTCAGCCCGATGTATTCTGCGAGTGGCCATATTCTCTATCAGCTGGGCAGAGATGGGCCATTGATGGCCGCGCCCTTCGACGTCAAGGGGCGAATGGTCACTGGGCCTGCTTTCCCGGTCCTTGCGGATCTGGGCGCCCGGGCCGGATACCAGGTGCGGCCGTTCGCCGTCGCCGCAGATGGAACGCTGGCATACGTGCCGAAGTCATCGGCGGTCGAGCTTGGAACCCTCATGTGGGTTGACCGGCAAGGCAAAACAGAACTCATCACCGACGTCAGCCGAGGTGTCGACGTTCCGCGCCTTTCGCATGATGGTCGGCGGATCGCATTTCGGATTCCGGCGCCCAACTGCGAGATCTGGGTACACGATCTGCAACGCGGCGTTACGACGCGACTGACGCATGAGGGCGACAATCACGGGTTGGCGTGGTCGAGCGATGATACCCACATTCTCTTCGCCAGGTTGACGGCGCCGCAACTCTGGGGCGTCATGAGCGCTCCCGCGGACGGATCCGCCGCGGCGGAATCCATTTCAGCAATCGGCATTCCGCGCGGATTTGTGTCGTCGGTTTCACAAGACGGAAACTTCGTTTTGGTGAATTCCACGAATCCCAACGGCGAAGATGTCTATCTGGCCAGCATCGCGGAAAGGAAGGTAGAGCCGATGCTCTACTCGCGCTATCGCGAACGTGCTGCCGTCTTCTCCCCCGACGGTACGCATGTCGCCTACGTCAGCGATGAATCAGGCCGGGAAGAGGTATACGTGCAGCCGTTTCCAGGCCTGAGCCGGCGAGAGCAGGCATCCACGGATGGCGGCTCTGACCCGGTCTGGTCGCGCGACGGTAAAGAGCTGTTCTTCAGATCCGGCTACAAACTGATGGTTGTCGGCGTCACGCCGGGGCCCGTTTTCAGTGCGGGCCGGCCGCACTTCCTTTTCGAAACCGACTTCACGGCGCGCGGGAATTCGGGGCTGGCCGGCTATGATGTCAGTTCCGACGGACAGCGGTTCCTTATGGTGCGCCAACGGGCTGGCCAGGGCGGCGCTCAAGTGAATATGGTACTCAACTGGTTCGAAGAACTGCGGGCCCAGGCCCCAAACGAGGTCAAGTAATGGCCAACCAGATGCTGTGGGATTACCGTGTGTTCCGGTCGCGTCACCTTTCAAACATGGCCGCGTCGCTGATCTGCTTTGGCTTGTTTGGCTGTGTTTCGGCGAGACCGTGCATGCACGCCGGAGCTGACATCGCCCCCGACGAAGAGGCCGCAGTTCTCGATGCAATTGACAGATTCTTGATCGCGATGGCGGCGCGCGACAGGACGACTTATGCCAGTCTTCGCACCGCCGATGGAATGACTTATTCCCAAAGACTGGTTGACGGAGAATGGCGGCTCCGTCGGCGATCCAATCAGCAGGATATCGACCTGCTCGACGCCGAGACAGAGCCGAGTTCCGAGGCGTACTGGGATCCAACCGTGCTGATTCGGGGGCCGATCGCGGTGGTCTGGGCCCCTTACGAATTTCGCATCGACGAAAAGGTCTCCCATTGCGGCGTCGATGTATTTGAGATGCTCAAGGTTGACGGTCGCTGGGTAATGGGGAATGCCATGTGGACAGTCGAGCCGAATGCGTGCGCGGAGCTCAGACCCGGCCCAGGCAGCGAACTTCGCCCGGCGCGTTAAGTGCGCCCGAGAATCGGAGCGGCCCGACCTGCCCGCAAGCTGGAAACTGCGGCGCTTCCAGAAGGCCGGTCTGGCTGATAGAATTGCAGGTCTGGTGGACCGGAATTGAGCCAGTTTCTCTCGAACCACCAAACAGAGGCTAAAGGCTTATTGGCGCGTAACTACTTGATATAGAAAAACTTACAGACTCTTGCGGGCGTAATTCAGTGGTAGAATGCCAGCTTCCCAAGCTGGACGTCGTCGGTTCGAATCCGATCGCCCGCTTTAACTCCTTCCAAAGCCGACACGTGCATCAGGTGTCGGCTGTCTGCTGCGTTCATCGAACGAGCCTTTTCAGGCTGGTTTGATGTGCCGGCCACTTCGGACCCAAGGCCTGATCCCAGCGTTTGATGGAGTGGATTTGAATCCGATCGCCCGCGCTGAGTCTTGCGAGTCTCGATGTTTGGAGCATGCGTGGCCCGATGCTGACCACAGCGTGCTATTCGTCCAGGATTCGCTGAAAAACAGCGAAGTCAGCGAGATCAACATCGAAGTCAGCGCAGGCGGGGCCATCGAGGTCGGCGCGGTGCATGAAGTCGTCGGGGTCACAGCCCGGCGGCGGAACGAGCACATCCGGACCCGCCAGGCACGGCAACCAGCGTTCAAGATCATCCAGATCCCGGTCACCGTCTCGATCAACATCGCCAACACTGGTCACGCCTAACCCCGGGCGAATCAGCGCGATTGCGGCGGTTGAGGAATACACCACAACAATCGTGTACTGGTGGCACAAAGGCGTGTGCACGGTTGACGAGAACGTACCGGTCCGGCCGCTGATCGCGTTGATCAGTATGATCTGTTCGCCGATGGTTGGCAGATATCCCGGCGCCAGCGTCAGGGTCACCGTGCCATTCAGCGTCATCGCGCCGTCTACGACAATTCGATGAGAATTCCCCGGGCCATTCAATTCGAAACGCATGTTCGACGATGGGTTGGCATGCAGATTTCCGTCGATTGTCAGCAGCCCAGGGGTGCCGCCGCTGCTGTCCGGTTCGAGAATGCCGGAACACGTGACCGCGCCGCTAATCGTCCCCTCGCCTTTCACCGCGCCGCCATTCTGAATTCCGATACCGGCTGCACAGGAAAGCTCACCGCCGGCGATGGTCGTCTGTCCCCCGAGAACAGCACCATTGTTGTCGACCAGAGTCACCGCCTCCGTGTCCACATCGAGGTGCCCCAGGTAAAAGAACCCGATCGCCGACGCGGTCCCCATCGTCAGCGGACCAGTAGGCATTATGGCCGACGCCACGTCGCCGGTGATTTCGGCCAGACAGGCGCCCGAGCCGAGATAGACACCGGACGGACCGAAATGGATCTTCGTACCGACGACATTGTTAGTGGTGTTGCTCAGCAGGCCATTAAAAGTCAGGCCTGCGCCCGTCGGGTGAATGCTGCCGAAGTTGTCCACATCGGCGTTGATTGTGCCTGTACCGTCGATGGTCGAGCCGGACCCGACATTGACGGACAAAGTTCCGTTGAACACGCCGCCGCCCAGAGCAAGTGTTCCGGTCCCGCCATTGGGGTCGCCCAGCAACGTTTCGCCGACAACGTTGACGACTCCGCCCGCATTGACGTTCAATGTCCCATCACCGGCGGCAGTGACTGCACTGGAATTGCGCCCAATGAGCAGATCGCCGCCGACATCGAGTGTCGCGTTGAGCAAACCCGCCGTCTGCACCGTCACCGAACTGATGGATGCTGAGCCATTGGCAATAATCACATCGCCCGAAAAATCGACCTGGCCGCCATTCTCGATGATCATCGTGGCGTCGCCGCCCTGACCGATCCGCGACTCACCTGTGCCCAGGACATCGAGGGATGATGATCCCACGGGGGAGATACTGAACCCGGAGACGGTGACCGTAGGCGCGGATGACGCGTTTGATCCTACGATGAGCTGATCTGCGACCTCGACATGACCTGCGGCGAGGATGGTAAGGCTGGCGGCGCCGTTGTTTCCGATCACCAAATCCGCGCCGTTGGCCACGATCAAGTCCGCATCATCGTCATTTACGGAAAGTGCGCCGATGCTGCCGGATAAGCTACCGACCGTCAGGGTCGCATTCGTCGTCAACCGCCCGGTTGTGAGCGTCACACTGGCATTGTCCCCGCTGAGCGATCCGACAATAACGGTCGAGGAGGTGGAGTGCGGGCTGCTCATAGTCAGCGTGATCGCGCCGATGCGATAAAGATGCGTGCGGCTGGACGGGACGGTGGAGTTGAAAGTTATTGGGTATGCCCCCGCCAGACCGAAGACCAGGTCGTCGTTGGCCCCCGGGATCTGCACCGGGTTCCAGTTCGTGGACACCGATGCTGAGCCGCCGGCCGCGTTGTTCCAATTCAGTGTTGCGGCGTCAGCTGTTCCCGCGATCACTGCCATCAGCAGCGCGAATCGCGGTAGCAGCAACGGGACACGCATCAGGCGTGAATCCAGGCGCACTCTTCGCACAAATGATCCTCTCGGCTGAGCGACGAAATTAACTGCCCGACCCTGAACCGGCCAGTTTAGTGGATATGTGGCGTCATTTTCAAGGCATGATTCGGCGACCATGTCGCACGCCAGGATTGACGGCACATCAGCCACGAGCCCGAAATTCGCGACCCCGAAGGCTTTAACTTGTCCAGCGCGTGCACCTCTTTGATAACGGCCAGATCGGTCTAAAGTGCTGCAGACCGCCGTCGATTGAACCACGCTGGCGCGGGCCTTGTCGGTTCGAATCCGATCGCCCGCTTCCCCCCCTCGCGCCCAGGCGCTTTGCGTCACTTTGACCATAGCATTGTCAACAGGTTACGCGATTTCACCCGCGCGGTCGGCCAATTGCGCGTCGCGACCGCTTGCCGCCCACATCGTCAACAGCCTTGAGCAGTGCAGCCAGCGCCCACAGACGGACGTGAGGGGTGAGTTTCAACGGACGCCTGGCGTATTTCCGCAGCCGAAGCTAACATTCGCGCAATCGTGGGTTTGCATGCCCCGCTCGGGCCTTGATTTGGGCGCACAAACCACTGGTAAACTGCCCCTTCGAGTTCGCTAACGGCCGGCGCCAGTGATTTGATCATGGCGAAACGATTATCGCTTGCTTGCATCGAGTTGCTCTTTCTCGCGTCCGGATGCTCTACGCGCAGCGCGGACAAACATGGCGGCAGGCACACTCTGCGTCACGAGGGGCGAAGTGACCCGGCAAACGCAGCCGCGCCGGACGACTCGCTCGTCGAAGCCGTTGTTTACACGACACTTCGCCCACCGAACTGGGACATTTACCTTTTTGAACAACGTGGCGGCAAGCCGCGGCGTCTCACCAATCACCCGTCGCTCGATTACAATGCCGTCTTCTCGCCAGATGGTCGATGGGTCGTCTTCACTTCGGAGCGTGCCGGCAATGCCGACCTCTATGCAATGGACATCACCAACGCTAATCGTCTGATAGGCTTGACGAGTCACCCGGCCATGGACGACGCCGCATGCTTCTCGCCGGACGGCAAACAGTTGGCTTTCGTCAGCACCCGCGATGGGAATGCCGACATTTTCGTCATGCCCTTCGCGCCGCAGGACCGGACCGCAGAGCAGTCCGCCAGGAATCTCACCCACCGGCCAGGTGGCGACTTTCAACCGGCTTTCTCGCCCGACGGCAGGCGCATTGCCTATTCCCGCCAGGGTAATCTGTGGTCGAGCTACAGCGCGGAGCGCCCCGTCTTTGATATCAGCGTTGTCGACCTCTGCGTCATGGACGCGGATGGATCGAATCCGCGCCAGGTTTCCGCGCGCTCGACGGGCATGGCGATGGAGCCTGGGACGGAATACGGCTCGGTGGCCGGTTCCCCAGTGTGGGGGAGTGAGGAACTGCTCTACTACTACAGCGTGACCGCAGCGGGAAGGGAGATTCGAAGCATGCGGCCCGACGGCTCGGATGACACGCGCCTCGTCACCGAGGGCCTCTCTCCCGCCCTCGCACCCGAGGGACGCATTGCCTTTTCTCGCCCCCAACCGCGTGAGGGCATGGACGCGGGGGACCTTCTTAAGACCGGACGTATCGTCTCCGTCGCGAATGATGGCACCGAGCTCCGTGAAGAGAGCGACACGCTCCATGACTACTTCGCGCCTAACTTCGACCTGAGGAGCGCGAGGATGGTCGCCCACGGCACTGCCTCCACAGAGAAACACGTGGGAGACCTGGGTGGCGGCTACCTGTTCGCCCCTCCCGATGCAAGCTGCGCTGTCCGTTTGCCGGATCGCGTCATCAAAGTCCTTGGTGTCCGCGGGTTCTTCCCGGCCCTCACTCCCGACGGCGATGTGCTCTCAACGATTCTCGAGGTTGCAGAACACTCGCTGCCCTTAAGTCGTTGCGCTCTCGATGGCTCGGATCGGACGACTTTGTTTGAGTCGGACGCCGGCGTCTCCTGGGGCGTGTCGGTGGCTGCGAAGGCCGGCTGGTTCGTCGTCGCCGTCGGCGACCTCTTTGCGGATGGACAAGCCCACGTCGACCTCTGGAAGGTGATGCTCGACGGCACCAACGCAACGAATCTGACCGCGAATCTGCCAGGCAACGATGCCCTCCCCCACATCTCCGCAGACGGCAGCTGTATTGTCTTCCGCAGCGGCGGGGACGGCGGCGGCAACGTCTACCGGATGGACTCCGACGGAAATGATCGTCGTAGGCTCACCGAGGAGCACGCGATCGAAACCATGCCCGCACTCACGTCCGATAGCCAGTGGGTCGTTTTCTCGACCGATCGAGCCGTCGGGAGAAAGCTGTGGATCCAACGATTGGACGGCAGCGAGGGGCGCTTTCTGGAGCCAGAGCGACTGGAATTGCCAGACACCTCGATGCACGCCCGTTTCTCTCCGGACGGCGCCTGGGTGGTCTTTACTTCAGATCGCGGCGGGTACAACGACGAATGGCCGCTTACACCCTTCCCCCAGCCGTATGGAGACATGTGGGCAGCGCCGGTCGCCGGTGGGCCGGCTGTCCGCCTCACGCACAACAAATGGGAGGACGGTCCGAACGACTGGGGTTATGCCCGTCTGCCAGGTGATGGCCCGTGAGTCAGGCCGTGGCTTCTCAGCCCCACTTCATGTTCAATTGGACTTGATTGACTGCACGACGCGACATTGTTCGCAAGACTCTGCGTTCGGTTTCTTCACGACCGTGGAGATCTAAGCTTCGACAGGCGCGAAACAGTTGGGAGGCAGCACTACCAAAACACGTGTAGTCTCGCTAAGAGGCGACAATCTTCGAGACCGCCGCTTGTCGCCAACCTGCCGCAAATACGGGCATTCGGAGCGATGCCGAGAAGCGCGAAATCCCGCATTCCAAGCCGAGCCAGGTCCGGGGTCGTCAGCCAGACCAGTCCTCGTGCGCATCGCGATCCGCACACCTGTACCGGGGGGAGCGACTTGACACACCACCCGACAGATTCACTCGCTGCGAAGTTCAGCCCTCGCCCGTCCCAGGCGTCGCCAGGACAGGAGTTTACGCCAACACCACAGTGGTGAACGCCGCGGTCGAACCCGATTCACGCCAGATCGAAGCGATCGAGGTTCATCACTTTGCACCAGGCCGCGATGAAATCATGAACGAACTTCTTCTGGGCGTCCGAACATCCGTAGACTTCCGCCAGCGCCCGAAGCTGCGAGTTGGAACCGAAGATGAGATCAACCCGCGTGCCGGTCCATTTGAGTTCGCCGGTGGCGCGATCGCGCCCCTCGAACAGGTTCGCGTCGTACGCGACCGGCTTCCACTCCGTGCACATGTCGAGCAGGTTCACGAAGAAATCGTTGGTCAGCGTCTCGGGACGCTTGGTGAACACGCCATGGCGGGTTTTTCCGAAGTTCGCGTTCAACACGCGCATGCCCCCCACGAGCACGGTCATCTCGGGCGCGGTCAGCGTGAGCAACTGCGCCTTGTCCACGAGCAGGTTCTCGGCTGGTATCGCATACTGCGCCTTGACGTAGTTGCGAAAACCATCCGCCACCGGTTCGAGCGGAGTAAAAGAGTCCACATCGGTCTGTTCCTGCGTAGCGTCCGCACGTCCCGGCGCAAAGGGGACCGTCACTTCATGACCGGCATTCTTCGCCGCCTTTTCGACGCCCGCGCAACCCGCCAGAACGATCAGGTCCGCCAGCGAAACCTTGGCGCCCGCGGCCGAAGCGCCGTTGAAATCACTTTGAATCACTTTCAGGGCCTTGGCCACCTTTGCCAACTGGGCCGGCTGGTTGACTTCCCAATCTTTCTGCGGCGCCAGCAGGATCCGCGCGCCGTTCGCGCCGCCGCGTTTGTCGGACCCGCGGAACGTGAACGCCGACGCCCAGGCGGTCGAAACCAGTTCCGCAACCGACAGGCCGGAGGCCATGATCTTGGCTTTGAGGGACGTGATTTCCTTTTCCCCAATCAGCGGATGTTTGATCGCGGGCAGCGGGTCCTGCCAGATGAGATCTTCCGCGGGCACCTCCGGGCCAAGATAGCGCGTCCGCGGGCCCATGTCGCGGTGGGTCAGCTTGAACCACGCGCGGGCGAAAGCGTCCGCGAACTGATCCGGGTTTTCGTAGAAACGCCGCGAAATTTTCTCGTAGGCCGGATCGAACCTCAGCGAGAGGTCCGTGGTCAACATCGATGGCGCGTGCCGCTTGGACGGATCGTGCGCATCCGGCACGGTCCCCGCCCCCGCCTTGCCCTTCGGTTTCCACTGGTTCGCGCCGGCGGGGCTCTTGGTTAATTCCCAATCGTAACCGAACAGGTTTTCGAAGAACTTGTTGCTCCACTGGGTGGGCGTCGCGGTCCAGATGACCTCCAGGCCACTGGTGATCGAGTCGCCGCCCTTGCCGGTGCCGAACTTAGACCGCCAGCCCAGTCCCTGCTCCTCGATGCCGGCGGCCTCCGGCTCCGGTCCCATCAGTTTGGCATCACCGGCGCCGTGAGTCTTGCCAAAGCTGTGCCCGCCGGCGATCAGCGCCACGGTCTCTTCGTCGTTCATTGCCATCCGCGCGAAGGTCTCGCGAATATCGCGCGCCGCGGCGATCGGATCCGGGTTGCCATTCGGGCCCTCGGGATTGACGTAGATCAATCCCATCTGCACAGCCGCCAACGGATTCTCAAGTTCCCGGTCGCCGGTATAGCGCTTGTCGCCCAGCCAGGTGTCTTCAACTCCCCAGTAAATGTCCTCCTGCGGCTCCCAGGTGTCTTCGCGCCCGCCGCCGAAGCCAAATGTCTTGAAGCCCATCGACTCCAACGCGACATTGCCGGCGAGAATCATCAGGTCGGACCAGGAGATCTTCTGCCCATACTTCTGCTTGACCGGCCAGAGCAGCCGGCGCGCCTTATCGAGGTTGATGTTGTCTGGCCAACTGTTGAGCGGCGCGAAACGCTGGCTGCCTGTACCCGCCCCGCCACGACCGTCGCCGATGCGATAGGTGCCGGCACTATGCCAGGCCATGCGAATGAACAGCGGTCCGTAGTGACCGAAGTCCGCCGGCCACCAGTCCTGCGAATCGGTCATCACCGCCAGCAGGTCCTTCTTCACGCCGGCCAAGTCGAGGCTCTTGAACGCCTGCGCGTAGTTAAAGTCCTGACCCAGGGGATCGGACTTGCCCGAATTCTGGTGCAGGATCCGCAGGTTCAGTTGATTCGGCCACCAGTCGCGGTTGGTCCTTGCGCCAGCGGCATTGTGCTTGAACGGGCATTGGGTTTCGGTTGCCATGCGTTGTCTCCTTCGTTCGGATGCGCCGCGCCGGAAAACCTCGTCGGACGCCAGCCGGCGGCCATTTTCGGCTACTTCGGTGCAGTTTAACCCGAGATGCCCGGTTGGGACAGGGTGCCTGTTGGCCTTACGGCTGACGGACGGCACGCGAGTTTCCGTCTGTGAGGACACCCCGCCCCAACGAAGGAGTGACGCGGTCGAGCTGGTCCTGGACGTTACCCCTCATGCTGGTTCTCGATGCGCAGTCGGAGGCCATTGGGGATGCGGTCGGCAGGCGCGTCGGTCTGTACGAGAGTTCCGGTGTTGTTTCGGCCAATGGTTGAAGCGACCGCCGTAATCTGGACGTGCGTTGTGAACGGGCCGTCGCTCATGACCTCAACCTTGATGGTGGCGACGAGGACAGGCGAAGTGACCGAAGGAACGGAACCGTCAATCGCAAGGGCGCGGGCGGTGCCGAAGTGACTGGTCGGAAGGGCGGCCGGCTCCTGTCCGAGAACCAGTGGGAACGCCTGGCTGAAGTCAACGTCTTGGATACGCACCGCGTCTGATTCGCAGACAATCTCAAGCTGTACGCCAGCCACCGGTTCGCCATCGGGTAAAAGTTCGATCTCAACCGCGATAATGTCGCCTTGGGTGTATGCGGGCTCCGCGGCTGGGACGCTAACGTGAACCTGCACGTCTGCGTGGGCATTGGCTGTGACCAGGAGCATCAGGCACGTACCAAATAGGATGCGATGTGTGCGATTGAGCATTTTCACGACTCCGAGCATTTGCCGATTGGTATTTTCCTGCCGTTCGCCTGCGCCAGATTCGCCACGCTGCAAAGCTCCTTCAGCAGGTAGTAGTATTCTCCGGCTGACGCTCCGGTAAGCTGCCGAACCACCGCGTACTCGTCGATGTACGCAATCAACAATGCGAGTTCGCGTTTATCACGCATCCACTCAAGTACTCCGCGACCTTGTCAAGACCCAGCTTACGATAATAACTGATACGCAGATTCCCATTGCGGTCACAGAGATTCCACGCATGCGCGGTGCGTACTGCGGCCAATACAACGAATAGTAAGAGTTGGACATTTCGCGCACTCCCTCGGCATAACCGAAAGCAGTCCACATGATTATCCGAAGCGCATCCAGTCCAGTTTGACGGCGTGATGAGAATCTACCGATAGCGCTTGCAACTAAGAAAAAAGCAAGACCGAAGAGAGGGGCATACGCAAATGCCATGCCGATCCGATGATCGCTTCCGCCGTACGGTATTGTTAGCACGAACAATGCCAATAGGACGAAGAGCACAACGTACCATAGTAATCGCATGGAGCGACTTTGATTAGCATTAGCGCTTTTCATGTTCTCACATAACGGGAGGAATGTCCGGAATACCAAGACAACAATTATCTTTGGCCTTAACAATTGCACTCACGCAGTTTGGCCCCCAGGGTTTCCATAACTTGTTCCGGTATGCCTCCATATGCCCCGTGAGACATTCTCGTATCTTGTCACAAGACATACACATGCAACGCATACTCGGTTTGCCAATTGGACGAGCCATTGCATCTTCATTCACGTACGCAGATACGCAAGTTGTGGCCGAATTCTTCCCCGTACCGGCTCCTATAGGAAACTCGAGCGTCGTTCGTCCACCGTAATCCCACTCGATCCAGCTATGCCCGAGAATATCCAGGCCTTTCTTGCATTTTGCCTTCCCCTTCTTCTCCGACTTCTTGTCCTTTGACTTCGAACCAGTAGAAGCCCAACGTCTGCAAAAGCGAATGTTACATGAGCGCGTTCCATTCGGATCGACAAGTACGGATGGCCGTGCCTGCACGAAGGTATAGAGATTTGCGCCATCGGAGTATTGATCATTCTGGATCGGGACGCCGAAGTGCTCCTTTGTTTCATCAGCCGTCCTCTCCGACAAGAAAGGAATGAGACTGACATTATCCTGCATCGATTCAAATATTGAATTAGTGTCGCTTGCCTCGATTTGCGGATCCCGTTGCATAAACCGCTCGGTGTTGTACGTCCGCGCGCGGTAGTAATACCTTTGATGCCTTTCCCCGCCGTGCGGCACGTAGTCCAGCGACCGCCCGGTGAAGTAGTAATCGTTCACCGCGCTCGCGTCAGCCGCGGTCAGCGTCACCGGTGCGTTCGGCGAGGTCTCATACCACAGCGCCAGCAGCACGCCGTAGTCATCCAGGTCCACGTCGCTGTCGCCGTCAAAATCAAACACCTGGCAGCCGTTGGTGTTGAACCCGCCGCCCGGTCCGGAATAGCACACGTTCACAAACTTGTTGTGGTCCACCGGCCCGACCGAGCCGTTGCTGTTCCAGTCGCCGTCGGCGAACAGCCCGAACCGCGGACCGGTCACCACGTCCGCGAACGCTTCCAGGTCCGCGTCGTCCACCGTGCCGTTCGTGTTGAAGTCCAGCCGTTCCAAGGCCCCCGGCGGACAGTCGCCCGGCACGCCGTTGGTGCTGAAGCACAGCGACAACGCCTCGAAGTCCGCGATGTCCACGTCGCAGTCTCCGTCCACGTCGCCGAAGCCGATGCACGGCGCCGCCTGGGTCGTGTAGACGCGCACCTTCCCGTAGGCGTCGTAAGTATACGCCTCGACCAGCCCGCCGTTCGCCTGCACCAGACCCGCCACGCTGTAAAGCTCCTTCAGCAGGTAGTAGTACTCCCCGGCTGACGCGCCGGTGAACTGCCGCACCACCGCGTGCTCGTCGATGTACGTGCTCCCATCGACATAGTAGCGGGCCAGGCTCGGCGTCAGGTAGGCGATTTCGCCCTCGCCAATTGGCCAGAAGCCCTGGGCGCGGTGCTCGCCGACGACCTTCTGCCCGTCATGAGTATACCACGTCTTGAACGGCTTCGACCCGGTCAGATCCTCCTTCAGGACGCGCCGGCCCAGTGCATCGTACTGGAATCGCAGGTAGAGCACGTCGCTCGTCCCGACTTGGTAGCCGGGCGTGGCGTTGTTCTCTTCGTATACCCGCACCAGCCGGTCTTGGTGATTGAGGTGCGGGGTCCATTCGATGGACTCCAATGAATTGTGTCAGCCGGCGGCACAGGCGGCCTGCGGAAACGCCGCGTCGGGCGTTGGCTGCAAGGGCGTGTCATGCACCTGACATGTTGGCCATTGAATGCGCTGCCACGTTCCGGGTATACTGCCGCCAGCCTGAAGTCGGGGCCTTGGGGGTCTGTAGAGAGAGCCGGCAGCGAAGCTGTCGGCTTTTGGCGTTTTACGGGTCGGTCGGGCAACGGTCGGGTTTCATACGATCCGCGGAGAAGGTTTCGCAGCGCGGGCCATGGGCGGGTCTGCCTGTTTGAAGGAAAACACCTCCGCGAATCGACCCGGCTGACAGTCCCCCTCCTGTCTGCGTCACGAAATTCCCGGCGCAAGGGCGAAAGGGTCATAAGCTTCCATTTGAAAACGAGAAGAGGCAACGGGCCGGACGTACGTGCGCAGATTGCCAGCCGCAAAAGATGATCGGCTGACTCGGCGCTTCCCGGCGGACTGAATCGAAGTGCTTCTGCAAGGACCATGACGTGGTTCGCGGTAGACGTGCAGGCGATCCTGGAGCGCTGCGCGTGTGTCCGCATGAATGGGTTGGAGTCAGTCGACGCTCGCCAGGTGCCAATCGGGCGGGCAGGTCAAGATTCAACAACGCGGATGAGGAGGCTGGCGATGTTGGTGCGACGTTTGATGCTGGCGGCGTTCCTGGTGTGCCCGGCGGCTGTGCTGGGCAGTGGGCAGTTTCAAGGCACGCCTTCAGGCGGAGCCGGACCGCGGGTGGCCATTCCCGTCGACGGCGCCTGGCACGTGCTCGACGAGTTGATGGTCGAAGGCTCGTTCTATGCGCCGGTCTTCACGTACACCTCGCCGACGCCCATTCAGATCGACGTGACGGACCTCTTCGTGGTCTCCGATCAGAACGAGGTCTACCTGGACGGCAATCTGCACGGAGTCACCCCGCTGATGCCGGACTGGCAGTTGCTGATTCCCGCCGTCGGCCCGCTGGACGACGCGCCCTACACCAGCGATCCAGCCGTGGCGTGGACCCGGCCGGAGTTCAGCAAGCAGTCCTTCGCCCTGCCGGCGGGCACGCACATGCTCACATTTCGCAACATCCACATTCCGCTCGACGAAATCGGCGACCCATTTGCCGATGGCACCATGGCATTCCGCCTGGTGCCGGAACCCGGGTCAGCCGCCCTGCTGCTTCTGGCTGGTGTGATGGCGCTGCGGAAACGGCGGCCTGACGCCACGGCGACGCGGCGCGCGCCTGGCAAACTTCGCCTGGTTGCGGCAATTGCCGTTGGTTGCCTACTGATTCTCCCTTCGGCGGCGCGCGCAGCGCCGTGCGGTTCGCTGGAGGCTGATGTGATCGGCGGAGTGCTGGAGATTCAGGGCACGCCAGGCGCCGACAGCATCCGCATCGCCATCAGCTCTGTCGATTCAGCCGTGGTTGAAGTGTTCGATCCGGCCACGTCGGGCACGCCAAGTTGCAGCTTTGACTCGGTTGCCACCCCGTTCGACACCATCCGCGTGATTGCGGACGACAGCGACGACCTGATCGTGTTCGACGACTCGGAAGGCGTCCTGACGGATACCTGGGTCATCGAAGTCGACGGCGGCGGCGGCGAAGACATCGTCCTCGGCGGCATCGATCTGGACGCCGTTCCGCTCGCCAGCGCACTGTCGATGATCTCGACGCTCGAACTGGCCCGCGACCTGATTGACCGCACCGTCGACCTGCTCGACGCCTCATCGATCGGCTGCTCCACCGTGCCCTGCCTCGTCGAGAACACCGCCAGCCTGCTTGAGAGCATGGGCAGCGACCTGGTCGTGCCCACGGCGTATTACGTGCGCGACATGGAAACCGATCTCGTCCAGCCGGCGGCGGCTGCGGTGCGCGATGCGCATGATCGCATCACAGACTACCTGCAGTCGTTCCTGGTTGGCGAAGTACAAGGGATATCCTCAAACGCGCTGGAGATGACCGCCAACGTCGAGGTCATGGTCGACGAGTTTGAGCTTCTCCTGCCGGAGGCCGAAGGTCTGCTGATTCGCGCACAGACCCTGTACGATCACGCCGCGAGTTTGGGCATGAACGCACAGAACGGCGACTCGGTGGGCGCGTTCATGCAGACCATCGAGAGTCACGTCCTGTCGATCACCGAGTTTTCCGACCTGTGCGCCGAGGACCCGGAACCGACGGAAACCCAGTTTGACGAGGACCTGCAGGATCCCAGCGGCCTGCCCACCTTCTGCGCGGAGGTGGAACGACGGATAGAGGCCCTGGAGGTTATCACCGACAGCGTGGAAGCGAGCGTCGATGAAGTCGAAGCGGAGGGCGACGTTCTGGAGGCGGATGGCGACGCATTCGAGGTGGCTGCCGACGCGCTGGGCGACGACGAGAACCCGAGTTCGAACGCCGCACAGATCGAAGCCGAGGCCGATCAACTGGTGATCGAAGCCGATGCCCTCAGTGCGACAGCCGATGCGATCAACGCGGATTGGGAGCAATGGGTCGCCCAGGTCGAAGCCGACCTGGAAGGGCAAGGCGCGCTCATGGACAGCCGCGGGCAAACTGAAGTCCATGATGCGGCTGACGCACTGCAAGCTCAGGCGCAGGCGGACATCGTAGCCGCGGCTGACGCGCTCCGCGCGGAAGCGGACCAGATCATGGCCGACCTGGATGCACTGATGACAGCCACAGCGCCGCTCCTGGGCGATAACATCGCGCGAGTCGGCGAACGGGCCACCTGTCCGACTTCACCGACCAACACCATCTCGGGCGGACCAGGAAATGACGTGCTGATCGGCTCGACCTCCGGTGACCGCATCGAGGGCGGCGACGGCCACGACCTGATCGTCGGCGCCGGCGGCGCGGACCACCTGCTCGGTGAAGACGGCAACGACCTGATCTTCGGCGGTGGCGGAGCGGACGAGATTCACGGCGGCGACAAGATCGACTTGCTGGTGGGCAACAAGGGAAACGACTGCCTGTTTGGCGGCGGCGGTCAGACCCTGTCGCAGGGATCCTTCTCGGTGGCCCTGGGCGACATCTTCTTCGGCGTGGATGGCGACGACACGATCGCCAGCGGCGAAAGCGAAGATGATTCATCCTCGGAAATCGACGTGGCGTTCGGCGGCGCGGGCGACGATCGCGTTCGCGTCAGCAACGGCGGCACTCTCACCGTCGGCACATTCTCGTTCCAGTTCGGCAACCTCGTGTTTGGCAACGACGGCGCGGACGACATCCTGACGAGCAACGGCGTCGACGTTGTGTTTGGCGGCAACGATGACGACACCATCGTGGTCGGCCAGGGAACGCAACTGACCATCGGCAGCAACGGGTTTCAACTGGCGCTGGGCGACTTGGTCTTCGGCGGCGACGGCCACGACACGATCCACAGCGACGATCCCGACGGCGACCGGGCCGATGACGATATCGACGTTGTCTTCGGCGACATCGGCACCGACGGCATCTACGGTTACAACGGCGGATTGCTCACCATCGGCGATCCGAGCGACCCGACCTTCGAGCTGAAACTGGGAAATCTCATCTTCGGCGGCGACGACGCGGACGAAATCCTCACCAGCAACGGCATCGATGTCATCTTCGGCGGCGCGGGAGATGACGCCATCACCACTGGCCAGGGCGCGCTACTTTCCATCGGCAGCAACGGCTTCCAATTGGCATTGGGCGACCTGATCTTCGGCGGCGACGGCGCGGACACCATCGACAGCGACGATCCCGACGGCGATCGCGACGATGACGACATCGATGTCGTCTTTGGCGGCGACGGCGGAGACACCATCCGCGGCTACGGCGGCGGATTGCTGGTCATCGGCGATCCCGGCGACCCGGATTTCGATCTGCGCCTGGGCAACGTTGTATTCGGCGGAAACGACGATGACGACATCGTCACCAGCAACGGCATCGACGTGATCTTCGGCGGCGCCGGCGGAGACACGGTCGCAACCGGCAAGGGAGATATCCTCGACATCGACACGAATTTCTCCATCGACCTGGGCGACCTGATCTTCGGCCAGAGCGGCGACGACACCCTGCACGGCGACGGCCCCGATCCGCGCACCGACGACGAGGAAGACGGCATCGATGTCATCTTCGGCGGTCCCGGCGAGGACGAAGCCTACGGCGGCACGGGCGGGAAGATCGAGGTGCCCGATCAGGACTTCTGCCTGCTCTTCGGCAACCTGATCTTCGGCGGGCCCGATGGCGACACGCTGCGTGGGGATTATCTCAACGTGAGCACGAACGGTCCGAGTGGGGGAATCGACCTGATCTTCGGCGCGGGCGGCGACGACACGATCGAGGGCGCGGCTGGCTCGATGATCATCGTCGGCAACCTGTCCACTGCCCAGGCGGTGATCATCGCCTTCGGCAATCTGCTCTTCGGCGGCCCTGGCGAAGACGACATCTATGGTGCGGATGAAGCCGCGGTGTGCACCGGCATCAGCGAGGACCTCGACGATATCATCGACGCCCTGGGTATCGATGGTCTGGGCGGAGCCGCCGACCTGATCTTCGCCGGGCCGGATGCGGACACGGTCGAAGCCTACAATGGCATCGACTTCGTCTTCGGCAGCGGCGGCGACGACATCCTGCACGCCGACCACGGCGGCATCCTCGTCGTTCCGATCAGCGGCGTGCCGACGCCCATCGCATTCGGCAACCTGATGTTCGGCAGCGACGGCGAAGACGAGATCGTCAGCCAGGGTCGATTGCTACTACCGACCGTGCCGCCCATGGAGATCGACCTCCTCTTTGGCGGGCCCTGCGACGACGACATCTCCGCGGGCGACGGTCTCAACCTCGTCTTCGGCAACAAGGCGAACGACACCATCACCGCCGGCGACGGCATCAACATCCTGTTCGGCAACGGCGGCGAGGACAACATCACCGCCGGCTCCGGCCTCAACATCGCGTTCGGAAATCGCGATGACGACAGCATACTCGCGAACGACGGCATCAACGTGCTCTTCGGCAATCGCGGGAACGATTCGGTCATCGGCGACGACGGCATGAACGTCCTGTTCGGCAACAAGGGCAACGACACCGTGCAGGCCGGCGCGGGCATCGCGGTCATGTTCGGTAATTCCGGTAACGATGACGTGTCCGGCGGCCCCGGGCTGACCGTCGCATTCGGTAATCGCGGCAACGATCTGGTCAGCGCCGGAAGCGGCCTCGCGGTGCTCTTTGGAAACGCGGGGGACGACGACGTCGCCGGCGCGAACGGCCTGTGCGTCGCGTTCGGCAACGCGGGTCACGACCAGGTCAGCGCGGGCGCCGGGCTCAACGTGCTCTTCGGCAACGCAGGCGAGGATCGGGTCATGTCCGGTTCCGGACTCAGCGTGCTGTTCGGCAACCGCGACCACGACATCATTCAGGCCGGCGGCGCGGGTCTGTTCATCGCCTTCGGCAATGCCGACAACGACGTCATCGTCAGCGGCGGCGGCCTGAGCCTGAACTTCGGCAACCGCGGGAACGACCAGTTCTTTGGCGGCGGTGGCGTGAATATGACCTTCGGCAACCGCGACAACGACACCATTCGCGGTGGCGGCAGCGTCGATTTCCTGTTTGGAAATCTCGGCGCTGACGTGGTCGCCGGCGGCGGTTCCAAGGACTTCATCTTCGGCAACCGCGACAACGACTGCCTGGCCAGCGACGGCGGCGGCGATTTCGTCTTCGGCAATCGCGGTAACGACCAGGTCCGCAGCGCAAGCGACGGCGAGTGCGACTGGTTGTTCGGTAATCGCGGGAACGATGACTTGTACCGCTGCCAGAACTGCGACAAGCGTTTCGGCGGCCGGGGCAGCGACAACAAGCACGACAGTTGCGACGGCTGTACCCTGTCGGCGCCTGCCCGCGGCGAGGTCCGCGGCACCATCCTCATCGACACCGACGGGGACAACATCGGTGATACGCCGCACGCCGGCGTCACGGTGAGCGCGGGCGCGTCCAACACCGTGACCGATGCGGACGGCAACTTCCGCATCGCCGGGCTGGCATCCGGCGGCTACACCGTGTCACAGACGGTGCCCGGCGGCTATTCACAAATCTCCGCGCCGGCGACGTACGCCATCACCGTGGGCGCGATGGGAATCGATCTCTTCGAAAACCGCGATTTCACGAATCGTGCAATTCCCGTGTGCGCCCCCAGCGCCGACGGCTGGAGTTGCCAGCCGGCGGTCTGCGATCCCCAACCGTCTGAGCTGGAATGCGTGTCGACCGTCATGCGACAGGTCATGCGCTGCCCGGACACCGGGGCAATCTGCGACGCGGAGAATGAATGCCCGTGCAGCGAGTGCGTGCCGTCCTGGGCGGTCGAGGAGTGCGACTGTATTAACCCCAACACCGAATGCTACAGCAGCTTCGACGCAGCCGCTGAGCCGCTGTGTACGCAATGTATCGGAAACGGCATGGTATTCATCTGCGACACCATCATCGACGGTGACCTGAGCTACTGCGAATGCCCGGTGTTGCCGCCCTGCCCGACGGAACTCGCCGAGTTCACGTTCTCAGGCATTATTGCGTCGGTCTTCAGCGACAATCCCATCCCGCCGCCCTGGAACAACGTGCAGGTCGGCGATCCCTGGACCCTGTCGTACCGGTTCATCCGCGGGACGGCGGATCAGAACGGCAGTATCAACACGGGGGACTATCCCGCGATCGTGTCGTACCAGCTCCAGATCGGCGCAATCGTAACCAGTGCGCCGGTGCCGGCGCCGATGACGCTCATCCAGAACCTGAGCAATCCCGGCAGCGGGGACGTGTACAACGTCACGATTCCGATCAACGCCGGCGGGCCGCCACCGCCCAATGCGCGCATGCTGCTCGAGGATCCGACCGGCACCACCTGGACGAACGTCGGCCTGAACCCGCGCGACGGACTGCCGCTGTGCGGCGACGTCGTGCTCGATCAGTTCGCGATTCGTCTGTTGATGTTCGGTTCGTCAGTGCCGGGAGCCAGTTGGAATATCCGCGGCCTGGTCACGGGTCACGAGTGCACCGACTGCGCGGACCCGCTCCCGACAGTACTCGGCGATTTCAATGGCGATGGCTTCGTGGACCTGAACGACTTGGCGCTTCTGGCGGACTGTCTCGCCGGACCGGATTCAGGTACCTCGCCGATGTGTCTGCAACGGTCGGCGTTCAGCCCCGACTTGGACGGTGACGACGACATCGACTTGTTCGATTTCGCCGCGTTCCAGCGGGTATACCTGGGAGAATAGACGCGATCGGCGCGACGGCGCTTCCGCGCGCCGTCGCGCCTTCAAGGGCATTCAAAATCAGCGAACGCCGCCGCCCCGGTGCATCGGCGCTCGGTCGGCGGGCGTCACCCCGTGTACCGGCAGCACGGGCAGATTGTGCGGCGGGGCTTCAGGCGTGCGCAGACCCTGGGCCATGACTTGCGCCTGCCGCGAAAAGTCAATCGACTCCGCGAGAATTCGCGCTGCCTCCTGATCGGCGTGGAAACCGACGGAGTTCTCGCTGCTGACGAAATCGAGCCGCCACTGCGCCTTTTTCTGAAGCTCAAAGATGGGAGCAAGCTGCTCGTCGGTCGCGCCGGCAGCCCGGGCTTCGCGGATCGCGTCGAGCATGTCGGTCATCGCCGCAGCCGCCCGTTCTATCAGCGCGTGCGTCCGCGCTTGAATCGTCTCGACTTTGGCGAGCAGTTCCGCCTCGGGCACGCGGTGACACGTCTGGCACGCCGCGCTGATGTTCAACAGCGGGCTGCGTACCCAGTGGCTGCTGACTTTCATCGCACCTTCGCGTTCATAGGGCATGTGGCAGTCGGCGCAACCCACGCCGCTGCGCGCGTGGACGCCTTGGCTCCACAATTCAAACTCGGGATGCTGCGCCTTGTAAATCGGCGCGCCCGTTTCCCCATGCTCATAATCAAAGAACGGCTTGCCGTCCGGAAACCGGTGTTCGTCATACACCGCCTCGATCTGCTCGACTTTGAGCCCCTTGTCCCATGGAAAGAACAGGACGTCGCTGGGGCCGCAGTAGTACTCCACGTGGCACTGCGCGCACACGAATGTGCGCATCTCCTGACGTGACGCATCGACATTCGGGTCATACGCTTGCGACCGGCTGCCTTTGCGCCACCGTTCGACGCTCGGCAAATGCGGCACTGGGTCATCGGATGCGGCCAACGCGGCGATTCCGCGAACAAAACCGGGCCGCGTCACGCGGGTGCGCATGCTCTGCGGATCATGGCAGTCCACGCAACTGACCGGATGCGGATCCGGCGCGCCCACCCCATCCGGTGTCTTCGCCATTTCCGCGAACGCGTCCGCGTACTTCATGGCGCTGAGCAATTCGAAGCCTTTCTGCACAGCCGGCCAGTCAAATGTGTCAACCACCGTTCCCGGTTCCGCAGATTCTCCAAGCGCAGCGCGCCCGACGCGACGATAGGTTGGAATCACGCTTGCATGACAGTGCAGGCACGCACCGGACTGTGAACGCTTGGTGACCCGCTCGGTTTCGAGTTGATCCGAAAGCATGTACGCATGACCGCGCGCCTCCCGGTAGTCGATCGAAAACGCATACCCGGAATACAGCCGGCGCAGCCAGGGGTACTCATCCAGCTTCTGTTCCGGCATCGCGCTCGAGCCGCCGTAACGTGTTTTCTCGGAATCGACCGTGCGCAGGTAGCTGTCGTGCTGCCGCGGCCAGTTCACTCCCCAGGGCGCTGGATCCGTCGTGGTGTCGTCCACTTCGACCAGCCGGACGAACAGGTGCCGCGCCTCTTGCTTGCGCCCAAAGATGTTGACCAGCAGCGCGGTGACGCCGAGCGTCGCCAGCGCCGTGATCGCCAGCAGGACCATCAGACCGGCGATCGGCCTGCGGGAATGCGCTGGCGCGCCGCCGGACTGCGCGGAAGGCCGATCGCCCGTAGATCCCTGAGAGTTCTGATCCGCCATTGGCCATTCTCCATTGCGGCAAGAAGCACATCCTTATCACCGCGGTCCGTGTCCGACCCCCGCATGACAGCGGATGCACTGGGGCGTTTCATCCCGCGGCCCGTCGTCCGCTGCCGCGCCGCGCCCCGATGGCAGCATCTGGTGTACGGTTTCCTCGTGGCACTGCATGCAGTTGTCCTGCGCGATCCGCCGGTTACGCGCCTTGATGCGGATCGGCTCGTGGAAATTGTCGAGGGTGAACGCCGTTGAATGAAAAAACCCGTTGTCCGCTTTGGCGATGTACTTGCGCACGAAATCATGCGGCAAATGACAGTCGACGCAGCCGGCGACGTGATGGTGGCTGCTCTTCTGCCAGGTATCGTAATAATCCTGCATGATGTGGCAGTTCGCGCATGCCTGCGGATCGGTGCTGAAGTAACTCAGCCCGTTGGCATACCCGAACGTGAAACTGCCGATTCCGGCAAGCATGCCCAGAAGCACAGCCATCGCCAGGGCGAAACCGCCGACGGTCCTGCGCCGGCTTCGCACTGCGGGACCCTGCACGTGCTCCGTTTGTCTGGTCATCGACGACACCCAGTCCGGGGCTGTGTGTGAACCGCGCTCCAGGCCGCCGCGCCGGCGCCAGTTCGCAGCACTTGCCCGCCATGCGCAGAGTTACCCCAAACCTTTCTTGCGTGCAACAGACGTCCGCGGGTCGCCATCCCGAAGGCACCCGCCGGCAGTTGCGGCCGTTGCCTGATCTGGGCTTCGATTGGCGATGGGTTCGCGGCGGTGTCTCGCCGGATCGCGCCTGCGATCTAGAATGCGAACAGCAACCCACGCTTCATGATCGCATCCATGAAAGGAGTCCTTTGCAAAGTCGGAAAACAAGGTTCTGCCCGGACTGGGCACCGCGATCGCCACTGCCATGGTTTTCTACCAGAAGCTCAGGGCGTTTCATTGGATGGTGAAGGGCCCGCAGTTTCTTGAGTTGCATGCCAAGTTCGAGGAGCTCTACGATCGCTGGGCCGAGGTGATCGATGAACTCGCCGAACGCTGCGTGCAGCTTGGCGGCACGCCCCCGCTCACGCTTGCAGCCGGCCGGAAGAGCGCAAATCTGCAGGAAGTGCAGAAGACGCCGGATGCCCGGCACATGGTCGAAATGGTGCTCGCGGACCTGACCACGCAGCAAGGCGCGATGCGCAAGCTCGTCGAGACGGCCGAAGAGCACCGCGACCGTACCACGGTCAATCTCGTCGACAGCATCGTCGACGAAATCGAAAAGACCGCCTGGATGCTCCGCGCATACGTCGCGGGTTGATGTTGTCTTTTCGGGACTCAGGTGATCGGCAATCGCTGTCGATCCGCGCCTGCGTGCTGCGCTCAATCGCCCCGTTCGACGACGTCATCGAGAATGCGATGATCCCCCGGAGAGTCGTCTTCCGGAAGTTCCTCGGGCAAATCGATTTCCGCCGCCTCGGCGCCAGCCTCAATGTTGACGTCGATATCGGCGTCTTCAACCAGATTCGAGCGATAGTCCTTGTGCTCGTCCACCAGGATTGGTTCAGCGCTGAGCAGATGTAGCTCGATCTGCGCGAATTCCCCCGCCTGCACCGCGCGAACGCGCTTCTGGCGGATCAGTTCGAGCATCGCCAGGAACAGACCGATCATCTGGCTCTTCGTGCGGCCTTCGAACAGGCTCTGAAACACGCGCTGGCCGCCGTCGCGCTCCAGCGCGTCGAGGATGTCGGCTGCGTGCAGCGCGATCGGCGTGTCGTCATAGAGCACTTCGTGCTTGCGGTTCCGCCGGCCGGTCGCCTCCAGCATCTTCTGGAACGCGGTGAACAGGTCCCACACCTGCACCTCGTCAAGGTCAACCTCGCCGTTATCCAGCACGGGCGTCACCGGAAAGCGCTCGTACTTCATCGCCTGGATCTGCATCGCCGCGTCCAGGGCGTGCGCGGCGTCCTTGAACTTCTTGTATTCCAGCAGTTGACGGACAAGTTCCAGCCGGGGATCGCCAAAATCTTCTTCCTCTTCCTCGACCGGCGGCTTCGGCAGCAGCGTGCGCGACTTGATCTCCATCAGCGTCGCGGCCATGACCAGAAAGTCCCCGGCCATGTCTGGATCCAGGTTCTGCAGCAGGCTGACGTACGCCACGTACTGCTCGGTGATCTGCGAAATGGGGATGTCGTAAATGTCCACTTCGCTGCGGCGGATGAGGTAGAGCAGCAGGTCCAGCGGACCGTTGTACGCCTCAAGTTCGACCTTGTATTCACTCACGAGATTTCAGTCACCTCAAGCGCCGCGCCCAACTGGAACACCGCACACCGCCAAGACTGACACAATCCGAGCCGCGACCGTAAGGGAGCGGGCCACGCGAACGCGCACATCAGCGCATCATAGCGCACCTTCACCCACGCGGAGCACGCAGCGGCGTAACCGCATTGCGCGCCAATCGATAGCTCGGCGCCAGCCGCGCCGTCGCCAGTCCGCACGCCGTCCGCACCTTGTCCATCAGCGGCTCCGCGACGCGATGGGCCTTGGCCGCGCCTGCCACCAGCACATCCTCGACGTAATCCAAATCGCGGGCAAGCTCCGCGCGCCGCTCGCGGGCCGCGCCAAACGTCTGTTCAAAAAGTTCGTAAACGCGTTGCTTGGCATCGCCGTAACCCATCCCGCCGGCACGATACCGCCGTTCCCACTCGGCGAGTTCGTCCGGCCCGGCCATCAGCGACAGGATTGCGAACACATTGCACCGGGTTGGGTCCTTGGCCGCATCCACCGGCGTCGAGTCGGTGACGATGCTCATGATCCGCTTGCGCGTGTTCTTCGGCGTGTCGAACAGGTCGATCGCATTGCCGTAGCTCTTCGACATCTTCTGACCGTCGATGCCGGGCACGACCATCGCCTGGTTCAGCCGGGCCTCCGGCCGCTTGAGCAGTTGCTCGCCCCCGCAAAACGTGTTGTTGAAATAACCCGCGATATCCTGCGTCATCTCGATGTGCTGCACCTGGTCCTTGCCGACGGGCACGAAGTCCGACGACACAATGAGGATATCCGCCGCCTGCAGCACCGGGTACGAAAACAGCCCCATCGACGCCGACAGGCCCTTTTCGACCTTGTCCTTGTAGCTGACGGCCCGCTCAAGCAATCCCTTGCCGGTGACGCAGTTCAGAATCCACGCCAGCTCGCACACCTCCGGCAGGTCGGTCTGGCGATACAGCGCGGCCTTCTGCGGATCGAGTCCCAGCGCCAGGTAATCGAGCGCCACGTCGAGCGTCTGCTGCCGCAGGAGGTCCGCGTTCTGCACCGTGGTCAGAGCGTGATAATTGGCGATGAAGTAAAAACACTCGTGCTCGGCTTGCAGTTCAACATGCTGCTTGAGCGCGCCCAGATAGTTGCCCAGGTGCAGTTTACCACTCGATTGAACCCCCGATAGAACCCGCATAACCCTGTCCTCCATTCGGCGCGACAGCGTAAGCGAGGGAGGTCGATGCTGCAACGGCCCCGTGCCTGCCTTGCAGAGCAACTGGCGTCCCAAGCACGCTACATTCAGAGCGTGTTCAGGACCCAAGAAAGGTCGCGGCGATTTCATTCAACGGCCGGTAAAAATGCTTGACAGCCGCCGCTTCACCTCCGTCTTCTCCATTGGCGTCTGCAAGGAACCGAAGAAATGCACGCTTGTAATCTGAGAGAATCAACCGAACCAGGATTTCCGCCAGTTCATAGCTGTGCCGCTGGCCGTCGTCCGCGGCGCGAAACGATTCGCCAGACCAGAAGCCGGCCAGATCATGGCTTCGCCAGTAGGCCCGCAAGTCGCGGGCGGTCTCGTGATTGAGCGGGGTGGCTGGCCGGCCGGTGACTTGCAGTCCGACGATCTGCGCGACGCCTTCCTCGACCCAGAGCGGTGCGCTGAATTCGCTGAGCACAGCGTGCGTCAGTTCGTGTGCGACCGTCTCCTCCTCGCCGCCGTAGGGTGACCGTGGAAAAGCGATATGCGGCATCCCTTGACGGATGCAAATGCCGGCCGAGCCGCCGTACGCGCCGTCCTCGTGAAAGTGATTGATGTAGCTGTAATACACCTCGACACTGTGCAGCCGCAGCAGAATATGCTTCGGCGCACCGGGCGCTTCCGGACTGACATCCAGCAGCCGGGCGATCTGATCGAGCGCGCGTTCGACGAAGCGCAGCAATGCATCTCCGGCGGATCTCGCCTGGCTGGTCAGCAGGATGCTGCGCGGGGCCGAGTTGATCCAATAGTCCTCGCCCAGCCGGTCGGCGAGCAGTTCGAGCCACTGCAGGACCGCTTCAAGACGCGCTGCGTTACGCGAATCATCGCTTGCATACCCGGTGGCAATCCACTGGTCCACCATGGCCCATTCCACCCGCGGCAGACCATCGGCCTCCGCGATCGCGTTCTTGATCTCGCTGAGTCGAAACTCCATGATCGCTCAACCTGGCCGCAGCGCGTCACGGCGAACGCGGTACCGTCCGTCGCCTCTGAAAGTGCGCTCCGCGTCGGCATGAATGATCGCAAAGCACGGATCGCCGAGTTGATCGATCAGCGCCTCGATCACGGCGTTGCCGCCGGCCTGCAGCATCTCATCGTATTTTTCCCAACTCAGTATGGCGGCGATCCGGGGCAGCGCCATCACATCGGCGATGAACAATGCTCCCGAATCCACCACGACGGTGTCCGCCTCAACATCGGCGCTCGCACCAGCAGTCTCGAGCTGATCGGGATCAAACTGAAACAGCCCCGGCTGAAACGGATACAGCGTCACACAGGCGAATGCCGGTTCGCGGCAGGCGACGCGCTGCGCGGCCGCCGCCAGGACGTCCGGCGCCGACCCGCGGGCCACTTCCTCCTCCCGCAGCACGTCCAGCATCATCGGGTCGAATACCGCCACGTGCGGCGAGTTCAGCTTGAACCTGACCGATTGGGCGTTCCACGAAACATTGGCCGGTTCCTCTACCAGGGCGGCCACCACATCCGACTCGGCCCCCGCGCCGCTCAATGGCCGCGCCCGAAGAATCGATTGGGCAGGCTGTTCTGCGTATCTGGCATCTCCAGGACGCGGACGACTCGCCCGCTGGATGTTTCCGCTCCCCTGGATGTTCTTGGGTCTGAATGTCCGCGGAATCAACCGCAAAACGCCCGCGACGGTGTATCGCCAGCAGCTCTGGGCCGGATCCGCGTAGGCGCCCCATCCGCGCTCAATGGTCCGCTCCGCTTCGAGGCGCACAATAGCCAGCAGCGCATCCAGCGAAGTACGCTCCGTGAATGGCTGAGGATTGGGCACATGTCGCACGATTCGCGCGCGATGCCGATGAAACAACTCCACAAGGTCGGCATTCGCCAGGACTTCCCGTTCGTAGAGCCCGGTCAGCTCAGCAGTTTCCAACTCATCGGTTGTCGTCAGCAACCGCCCGTCTGGAAGCCGAGTGTACAGCAACGTGCGCCGCAGCCGCAGGCGCGCGATCTTTCCGCCGACGATAAATGCCAGGATCGTGCGATCCGGCGAAAACCACGCGCTTCCTTGCACGTTGTACGTCCCGCACTTCACGTGTCGAATTTGAACCGGATCCACAAACCCCAGTCGGCGGACCTGGTCGTTCATAGTCGCGGTGTACGGCATGTGCGCCGGCGCTTCGCCCTCCGCCAACGGTTCGAAGGGCACGATGTGCTGCTTTTCCCACAACCCGGTTGCGGCGAAAAGCAACAAGAACCCCACGACGATTGCCGCCGGAATGATCCACCAGAGCTGGCTCAACGCATACGCAAGCCACATAGCGCCATTCTCATCGATTCAGGCCCCAATGCGCACAAAAAAACGGGAGTTGCCAGGCAACCCCCGTCGAGAATCTTGCACCATTGTTCGCCTGTGGCTACTCGGCTGCCGAAACAATCGCCAGCAGTTCCACGTCGAAAACCAGCGGCGAATTCGGCGGAATCAGCCGGCCAGCCCCCCGGGCCCCGTAGCCCAGATCGGGCGGAATGATCAGCTTGCGCTTTTCGCCCACTTTCATCATCCCGACCCCCTCCGTCCAGCCCTTGATCACCTGGTTCAAACCGAACTCAGCCGGCTGACCACGCTTGTGCGAGCTGTCGAACTCCGTGCCGTTCAGCAGCCACCCGGTGTAGTGCACGCTGACTTTGTCGGTCGGCTTGGGAGAATCCCCGGTGCCCGGCTCGAGGACGATGGAATACAGACCGGAATCCGACTTTTCCGCGGTCTTGCCCAGCTCGGCCTCGAGCTTTTTCACGTGTTCGGCGATTTCCACGTCGAGTTTCTCCTTGGCGACCTTCGCCTCGGCTTCCTGCTTCTCACGCGCCGCGCGCATCTCCTCTTCCTGCTTCTTGCGCGCCGCCTCGCGCTCCTCCTTGCTGGGCAGTTTCGCGATGGCTTCGTTCCACGCCGCCACATTGTCCTTCTGCGCCGCAAGCAGTGCGGTGGCATCGCCCTCGATGGTCACCTTGTTCATCTTGTCGCCCTGCTGGACGGCGTCCACCACGTCCTGGCCTTCGACCACCTTGCCGAAGATGGAGTGCTTGTTATCCAGGTGCGGCGTCGGGCCGTGCGTGATGAAAAACTGGCTGCCGTTGGTCGCCGGGCCGGAGTTGGCCATCGACAGGATGCCAGCGGCGTTGTGCCGCAGACTGGGGTCAAACTCGTCGCCGAACTTGTAACCAGGCCCGCCGCGGCCCGTACCGTCCGGATCGCCGCCCTGGATCATGAAGCCCTTGATGACCCGGTGAAAGGTGAGACCGTCATAGAATCCATGTTGCGCCAGGTTGACGAAGCTGGCCACCGTCATCGGCGCTCGATCCGCGTACAACTCCAGCTTGATAGTGCCGCGATCCGTCTCGATCACTGCGAACAGTTGCTGCTTTGAGGCGGCGACGTCACCCGCCTTCTCATCCGCAAGCGCGATCGCGACCGGCGCGAACGCCAAGAGGATGCCGAACATGCTGCGCATGGCGCACTCCTTTTCTGATGTTTGGGGCATGGGCAGATTGAACAGACACTGGCAGCCGGCGGCCCGCGCCGCATCGACCGCACGCAAAGCCTACGCATGAAAGGGTGGGATTGCAAGGCATGCGACGTGCGAACGCCCACGCCTTAGGAATTGCTTAGCCGCGTCAGGAGCGCAACACCACGCGGGCGACAAGTTCCTGCAAAGTGAGCAGGTCCTGCTGAATCGCGTCCAGCTCGTGCTGTATGGCATGCTGCTCGAGCTCGGCGACATGGCGGTCAATCAGCGGAATGCCGCAGCCGGCGGCGCTGCCGCGCATCTCGTTGGCCAAGGTGCGCAGCGCCGCGTAGTCGCCCGCGTCGACCGCCCGGCTGATCTCGGTCAGGCGCGCCTGCAGGCCGTCGATGAACGACTGCACACGCTGCGCGAATGCGCCGTCTTCCTGGACCAGTTCCGACGGGATCGGATCGCGTGATTTGTCGTCGTCCGGCATGTCCTCTGCCCCCGTGACCCCAGGTTCGCGCACTCGCGTCTGCGAAGGTCATCGGAAGCAAACCGCGCACGATGAAGTGACGGCGGAGCCGGCCATTCCGCACCGCCACGAGCGTCCGAAAATCACACCGTGGAATCAGACTCGTCCGCCAGGTTGTTGAAATGCGGTTGCGGCGTCGCGGAATCCGGCTGGACCGGCAGAAACACGCGGAAAATGCTGCCCTTCACCAGGCGGGACTCGACGTCCACAATGCCGTCATGGCCCTCAACGATGTGCTTGACCAGGGCCAGCCCCAGGCCCGCGCCTCGACGGGCGCGAACGCGCTCGTCGTTGGCGCGATAAAAATCAGTGAACAGCCGGTTGCGGTCCTCGGGGCGAATACCAATGCCCCGGTCGCTCACGCTGATCAGCACGCCGTGGCGCCCGCGCCGCGTTTCCGGGGCGACATCGACGCCCAGGAACTTGTCGCTGTCATCGTGATACTTCATCGCGTTGTTGATGAGATTGATCAGCGCCTGAGCAACGGCGTCGCGGTCGCAGATGATTTCGGGCAACCCTTCAGCAACGATGAGCTGATGCTCGAAGCCGTCGTGATCAAGCTGCGCTTTATAGGCTTCGTAGGTCTCGCGCACCAGTGCGGCGATTTTGGTCGGCTGAAACGTGTACCGTTTCTTGCCGGCGTCGATGCGCGAAAAATCCAGAATATTGTTGATCAGGTTCGTCAGGCGGTTGCTTTCCCGCGTGATGATCTCGTAGTACTCGCGTTTCTTCTCCTCAGTCGGCACGCGCCCGGACAGCAAGGTTTCGCCAAACAGCCGAATCAGCGCAAGCGGGGTCTTCAACTCGTGCGAAACGTCCGCGACAAACGCCTGCTTCATCCGCGACAAAGCCAGCTCGCGCTGCAGCACCCGCCACATCGCCCACATCACCGCGACCAGCGCCCCCATGACCAGCAGCGTGCCCACCACGAACATGATCGTCTGCCGCCAGATCACCCGGTGCTGTCCATTGATGAATTCCGCCGTCGGCGAAAGCCAGAGCATTGGCGCAATCGGCGAAAGATCCTCGTGCCAGGGCAGTTCCCGCCGAAGTGTCGACGATTCCGCGGGCAGTACCAGGCGCACGCCGATACGGCCCGCGGACAAAGCCGCGCGCACCTCATGCTCCATGAACTGAACAAGGTCCAGCCGGGCGGCGACAATGGTCTGGCGACGCAGCGTCTGACTGTCAGCCATGTAAGCGATCACCAGCGGCCCGTCGTCGAGCACATCCACGATAAACTGGACCGCGACGTGGCGAGGGTTGAGCTGCGCCGCCAGAAACGGCGGAAGCAGGTGGGTGACGATCGCCGTGGTCGCAGGATCCGCGTGCAGTGCGTCGGGGTCGAGTCGCAGCAGGCTGTGCGCCCACTCCTCACCTGTGCCCCGCCGCCAGCGGTCGAGCACGAAGTGCGGCTGATCCGTATCGTAATGATAAACCTCGCTGATCCACTCGGGCGGACGGGCATAGACAAATGGTTTGGTGGAATCCGAACTGCGCAGATTGCTCGCGACGCGTTCCAGAAAGCGCTGCAGCCGGGTCATGGCCTTGCCCTGGATGTCGTTGCGGAGCAGTTGCGCCTCCTCCCGCAGGTCGGCGATCCGTAGCCGGGCGAGCGACTGCGTCTGCTGGATCGCGAGCACCGTGCCCGCGGCGGCGATGACCAGCGCCGCCCCGATCACCACGATTCCGCCAAACGTCCACGCGGTGCGCCACCTGTGGTCCTTGTCCCGCATGGGCCAGATCATACCAGAAGCCCTGGCGCACCCGCACCCGAAGGCGCACGCAGCACGCGCTCCGCCCTCCGCCGCCGGCGCGCTGGCGTCCCCCTGCGCACGCCACTATATTCCCGAAAGCGGCCGACGAGCCGCGATCCGAACCAGCCGGGGAACCACACATGAGCCCAGCGCATGCGGGTGTACACCGACCCAGTCCCAACGAATTGCCCGGAATCCGCGACGTCATCGCGGTCGGTGCGGGCAAGGGTGGTGTGGGCAAGAGCACAGCCGCGGCGCTGCTCGCGCTGGGCATGGCACGCCAAGGCGCTCGGGTCGGGCTTTTGGACGCGGACATCTACGGCCCTTCAGTCCCCACGCTTCTCGGTGTGGCCGGTCAGCGGCCCGAGGTCGACGCGGAAACGCAGAAGATGCAGCCGATCGCGGCCAGGGGCATCAAGCTGATCAGCATCGGTTGCATCATCGAGCCGGAGCAGGCCGTCGTTTGGCGCGGCCCCATGGTTCACGGCGTGGTGCAGCAGTTTCTGCACCAGGTCGCATGGGGCGAACTCGACTGCCTGGTCGTGGACCTTCCGCCCGGCACGGGCGACGTACCCCTCACGCTCGCACAGTCCATTCCAATGAGCGGCGCGGTGGTAATCTGCACGCCGCAGGACCTGGCGCTGAACGATGCCCGCCGCGCAGTGCGCATGTACGCCCAACTCAATGTGCCGTGCCTCGGCGTCATCGAGAACATGAGCTATTACATCTGCCCCAAGTGCGGCAATCGCGACGAAATCTTCGACTGCGGCGGCGCGGAGGAAGCGGCTGCGGGCCTGGGGGTTCCATTCCTCGGGGCGCTTCCGCTCAATGGCGCCGTGCGGCGCTTCTGCGACGAGGGCACGCCCGACCGGTGCTTTACCGAAGCCGGTGACCAGGTCGCAGCCGGCCTGGAAAAAGTTGTTCACGCGCTGCGCGCGCAGCTCGATGCCCGACCCGCCGCCGGCGCAACCCCGACGTTGACGATCGAATGAGTATCTTGGTAAAACACCATTGACACGAGTTCAACCCATCCGCATTTTGGAATCCACGCCATGACGCCAACCGAGAAGCTGGCCGAACTGAAACTGGTGTTGCCGCCGGCCGTCACGCCGGTCGGCAGCTACGTGCCCGCCAAGCGCATCGGCGGTCTGATTCACACCAGTGGGCAAATCCCCATCGCCAATGGAAAAGTCACCATCACCGGAAAAGTCGGCGACGGCGTCACCCTCGCCCAGGCCCAGGATGCCGCCAGACTCTGCGCACTCAACGCCCTCGCAGCCGCGGCAAACATCGCCGGCGGACTCGACCGCATCGCCGGCATCGAACGCGTCTGCGTGTACGTCGCGTCCGCGGCGCATTTTTCGGACCAGCCGAAAGTAGCCAACGCCGCGAGCGATTTGTTTTTCGCTCTATTCGGCGAATACGGCCGCCACGTACGTAGCGCGGTCGGTGTGGCCGTACTGCCGCTGGATGTTCCCGTCGAACTCGAACTCGTCGCCCGCGAGCGCTCTTGAACAGTTCCAGTCGCTTGTCGCGCTCCACCGAATGCGTCTGCACGAACCGGAACGTGATACCGGACGGCTGCAATCGCCCTCAAGCCCACTCGCCCATTCAGGCGTGTTCGGGTATCCGGCACCCTGCCTAGGGATTGTCCCGGGTTCGACTGCTGAGGTTATCGGGCGGCTGTGATATTTTGTTTTTGGTGTTGACGCGGCCAGCCGGTAAACGATAATAGCCCTGTTGGCGGGAGAGCACCGTGAAGGTCTATCCACGTCAGACCGGCCGGTAGCATGGAAACGGTTGGACTGTCCAGCCGGTCGCTTGCGGACGCGAAATCATGAGATTGGCGAGCAATCATCAGGCTTCCTTGCCCACCGACACTCGCCGTCCGTATGCGTTCTGCCGTCCGTTGTTTGTCGATGTCCTCGGCCTCCTTCTCGTACTCGTACTTATTATTAGCCCCTCGGGAGGCAGCGGGATCGGCAACTAGGACCAATAAAAGGTCACCAGCAACAAGCCGACGCCCGCAGACGCGGGAGTCGGCTTTTTTTGTAACGCGAACAAACGCCGCGTTCTGAAACGCGGCAGCAAAATGCAAGGACGCGACTGCGACGGCAGGTAACTCGTGATGGCGACAAGGACAGGTTCAAAGGTGGTCATTGACGCGCTGGTTGACGCCGGCGTGACGACCGTGTTCGGGTATCCCGGCGGCGCGATCATGCCGTTCTACGACGCGCTGCTCGATTCGCCGCTCGAACACATCCTCGTGCGGCACGAGCAATCCGCCACTCACGCAGCCGACGGGTACGCGCGGGCCACAGGCCGCCTGGGTGTGTGCATCGCTACCTCCGGGCCCGGCGCCACCAACTTGATCACCGGAATCGGAACAGCCGCGATGGATTCAACGCCGCTGCTGTGCATCACCGGCCAGGTTCCCACGTCGCTGATCGGCACCGACGCCTTCCAGGAAACCGACGTGCCCGGAATCGTCACCGCGATTTCCAAGCACTACTACCAGGTGCACAGCGTCGACGAGTTGCCGGAAGTGATCGCGGAAGCGATCTTCATCGCCACCAGCGGCCGACCGGGCCCCGTCGTGTTGGATTTGCCCAAGGACGTGCAGATTGCCTCCACTGCACGCCGCTGTCCGCGAATCACAGAACTCGAAGGCTACAACGCTCGTCCAAAGTGCACCCTGTCGACGATCCGCACGGCCCATGAACTGCTCCGCGCCGCGCACAAACCGGTCGTGGTCGTGGGCGGCGGCTGCAAATTGTCCGGCGCAACCGAGCACTTCCGCACCTGGTGTACGCGGGTGCAGGCGCCGGTTATCACCACATTGAATGGCATTGGCTCAGTCGATCCTGAATATCCGGGCTGGTTGGGGATGCCCGGCATGCACGGTCATCGCCGCTCGAACCGCGCGCTGACCGAGTGTGACCTGATTGTGGCCTTGGGGATTCGTTTTGATGACCGGGTGACCGGCAAGCTCGCGACCTTCGCGCCCAACGCGCGCATCGTCCACGTCGATATCGACGAGGCCGAACTGAGCAAGCTGGTCACGGTCGACGCCGCGGTGCACAGCGATCTGGCCGAAGCGCTCGCCGCGTGGATTCCGCTGCTGGACAGCGATCCCATTCCGGATTTTCGCGCCTGGCGCGACGCAGCGATGGCCGTCGGCGACGGACTGACCGTCGGCGTGGCCAGCGCCGATGGCAAGGTTGCGCCCACCACTTTGCTGGATCGACTCGTCGCCATGATCGGCGGCGAAGCGATCGTGACGACCGACGTGGGCCAGCACCAGATGTGGGCGGCGCAGCGCGTCCGTCCCAACAGCCCGATGAATTTCATCACCTCGGGCGGCGCCGGCACCATGGGCTTCGGCTTGCCCTCCGCGATGGGCGCGCAGATGGCCCGCCCGCATGATCGGGTGTGCGCCATCGTCGGCGACGGTGGTTTCCAGATGACCATGGCGGAAATGGCCACGATCCGCCGCTGCAACCTGCCGCTCAAGATCCTGATCATGGACAACAAGTACCTGGGCATGGTCCGCCAGTGGCAGGAGATGTTCTTCGCCAACCGCTACAGCGGCGTGGACCTCTCCGACAATCCGGACTTCGCGGCCCTCGCCCGGGTGTACGGCATCGAAGCAGTTACTCTGAACGAAGCGGAGCGCATGGACGAGACCCTGGCGGCGTGGTGGAACGCCGACGGCCCCGCCCTGCTGCATGCGATCTGCCAGCTCGAAGAAAACGTTTTTCCGATGGTTCCCGCCGGTGCAGGACTGGCGGACATGGTGGAGTCTGCGTAATGAAAAGTCTCACGTTTGCGATGAAACTGCGGCACATGTCGGCGCTGCCCAAGGTGCTCATGCTGTGTCAGCGCCTCGGTGGAATGGTGACCTACCTGTCTGCCGCCGACGGACAGGCCAATCTCGTGCTGCTGGCCCCGCGTGACCGCGCGCACCGCTTCGCGCCGCAGTTGCGCCGGCTGATCGACGTGACCGAACTGACCGAGTTGCATGTCGTCGGCGTGAATGCTCAGCCGGGGCGCGCGCGCAAGCTCGTACGCACTGCGTAAAGCGAATTCTGACCACTTGCAGGAGTCAAAACGGTGAACGTTCTTCTCGACAAAGATTGCCGGCCGGAAGCGCTCGCGGGCAAACGCATCGCGGTCATCGGTTTCGGATCGCAGGGACATGCGCATGCGCTGAACCTGAATGACAGCGGCTACGATGTCTGCGTCGGACTGCGTCCGGGCAGCGCCTCGTGGGCGCGCGCCGAGGACGCAGGTCTCGCGGTCTTGGCCACGGCCGATGCGGTCAAACAGGCCGACGTGGTGATGATCCTCATCCCCGACGAGCTTCAGCCGGACACGTTCAAGAAGGAGATCGCCCCGAATCTCAAGGCGGGCGCCTATCTCGCCTTCGCGCACGGTTTCGGCATCCACTTCAAGAAGATCGTGCCGGCGCGCGACGTGAACGTGTTCATGGTCGCGCCGAAGGGTCCGGGCCACCTGGTGCGCCGCGAGTACGTCGCGGGCAACGGCGTGCCCTGCCTGTTGGCTGTGCACCAGGATCCGTCCGGCAACGCCCGCGACGTCGGTCTGGCCTACGCCTGCGGCATCGGCGGCGGACGCGTCGGCATTCTCGAAACCAGCTTTCGCGAGGAAGCTGAGACCGACCTCTTCGGCGAGCAGTCCGTGCTCTGCGGCGGCCTCACCGAACTGATCCGCGCCGGCTACGAGACGCTCACCGCCGCCGGCTACGCGCCGGAAATGGCCTACTTCGAGTGCCTGCACGAGGTCAAGCTGATCGTCGACCTGATCTACGAGCACGGCATCACCGGCATGCGCCACTCGATCAGCAACACGGCTGAGTACGGCGATCTCACCCGCGGGCCGAAAGTCATCGGCGCTGAAGCACGCGCCGCCATGAAGAAGATTCTCGCCGACATCCAGTCCGGCGCGTTCGCCGACGAATGGATGGCCGAGTGTGCCGCAGGCAAACCCAGAATGAAACAGCTCGCAGCGGCACAGAGCGAGCACGATGTGGAAAAGGTCGGGCGCCGCCTGCGCGCGTTGATGCCCTGGCTGAAGAACAAGCAGAAATCGGCTGTACCGGTCTCCGACGCGGTAGGCGTATGACGCCCGCCCGCCGTCGGTCCAGAGGATGATGTCATGCACGACGAAACGTATGTGCGAATCTTCGACACGACCCTGCGCGACGGCGAGCAATCACCCGGAGCCACGCTCGACACCGAAGCCAAGCTGGAGATCGCCCACCAGATCGCCCGCATGGGTGTCGACGTTATCGAAGCAGGTTTTCCCGCGGCTTCGCCCGGAGACCTCGAAGCGGTCAAACGCATCGCCACCGATGTCGGCAAGGCGCAGGGCCCGATCATCACCGGCCTGTGCCGCTTGCACCCGCGCGACATCGACGCCTGTTGGGAAGCAGTTGAACCCGCGGTCCATCCGCGCATTCACACGTTCATCGCGACGTCCGACATTCACTTGGAACACAAGCTGCGGATGAATCGCGCCGACGTGGTGCGCAAGGTGCGCGAACTCGTCGCCTATGCCCGGCGGCATTGCGCCGATGTCGAATTCAGCGCCGAGGATGCCAGCCGCACCGACCCCGCCTTCCTCTACGAAGTCTACGCCGCTGCGGTCGAGGCCGGCGCGACCACGTTGAATGTGCCCGACACCGTAGGCTACAGCCAGCCGACCGAATATGCCGCCCTCATCCGCGGCATGTTCGACCATGTGCCGGGCATCGCCAACTGCATTGTCTCCGTGCACTGTCACGATGACCTCGGCTTCGCCACCGCCAACACCCTCGCCGGTCTCCAGGCCGGCGCGCGCCAGGCGGAGTGTACGGTCAACGGCATCGGCGAACGCGCCGGCAACGCCTCCCTCGAAGAAATCGTGATGGCTCTGCACACCCGGCAGGAGTACTACAAGCTCCACACCGGCATCGACACCACGCATCTCGTGCGCACCAGCCACCTGGTCTCCGCGCGCACCGGCATCAGCGTGCCGCCGAACAAGGCGGTGGTCGGGGCCAACGCCTTCGCCCATGAGGCCGGCATCCATCAGGACGGCGTGATCAAGTACGCCGAGACGTACGAGATCATGACTCCGGAAACCGTCGGACTGACGCAGAGCCACCTGGTCCTGGGCAAACACTCCGGCCGCCATGCGCTGCGCAAGCGGCTCGAGGAGTTGGGCTTTGAATTCCATGATGAGGCGGAACTCGAACGCGTGTTCACCCGCTTCAAACGCTACGCGGACACGCGCAAGGAAGTCACCGAGGCGGAGTTGGAGGTCATCGCCAACGATGAACTGCATCAGTCCGAAGAACTCTTCGTCCTGCACGGGGTCCACGTGTCCTGCGGCGTGCCCTCGATTCCGACGGCTAGCGTGTCCATCACCCGCCCAGACGGCGAATACGAAACGCTCGCCTCGACCGGCATCGGCCCGGTCGACGCGATCTTCACCGCGATCAATCGCATCTGCCGGCTGGATGTTGAACTGCGCGAATACGTAGTGCACGCCGTCAGCGGCGGCGTGGATACGCTCGGCGAGGTCACCGTGCGCATCCGCAGTAAGGACGCGGCCCCGCGTACCTTCAGCGGCCATGCCGCCGACGCCGACATCATGGTGGCCAGTGCCAAGGCGTACCTGTCCGCGCTGAACAAGATGGCCCGCGCCGCCCAGAAGCGCGCCGCCAGCGCCCCCGCGGACGCCGATTCCGGAGCACTCAGACCATCATGAACATGACCTTGACTGAAAAAATCCTCGCCCGCCGCGCCGGCCAGCGCCAGGTCGCGCCGGGCGACAACATCCTCGTGGATGTCGATGTGCTCATGACCCACGACGTATGCGGCCCCGGCACCATCGGCGTGTTCAAGCGCGAGTTTGGCGAAAAAGCCCGCGTGTGGGATCGCACAAAGGTCGTGATCATTCCCGATCACTACATCTTCACGTCCGATCGCCGTTCGAACCGCAACGTGGATGTGCTTCGCGAATTCGTTCGCGAGCAGAGCATTCCCTACTTCTACGACGTGATCGACGACCCCAATGGCACCTGGCAGTTCGACCCCGCCCGCGGACTCGAACTGGCGCAATACGGCGAGAAATACGCCGGCGTCTGCCACATCGCCCTTCCCGAAAAAGGCCACACCCGCCCCGGCGAGGTGCTGGTCGGCACCGACTCGCACACCTGCACAGCCGGGGCGTTCGGCGAGTTCGCGACCGGCATCGGCAACACCGACGCCGCCTTTGTCATGGGCACCGGCAAAATCCTGCTGCGCACGCCGCCCACACTCTACTTCCACCTGACCGGCGCGCTGCGCCCCGGCGTCATGGCCAAAGACGTGATCCTCCACGCCATCGGCGAGATCGGCTTCGACGGCGCGACCTACAAGGCCATGGAATTCGGCGGAGCCGGCGTCACCAGCTTGGACATGGACGACCGCATGACCATCGCCAACATGGGCGTGGAAGCCGGCGCGAAGAACGCGGTATTCGAGGCCGATGAATTGACCGTCGCTTTCGTGAAGGCCCGCGCGAAGCTCCACGGTACGGAAAAACCATTTGATGTGCTTGAACCGGATCCCGGCGCCAGGCACGAGCGCGAATTCACCATCGACCTGTCCGCGCTCGAACCCACCGTCGCGATGCACCCCGATCCCGGCCGGCGGGCGCTGGCCCGCAAGTGCGGCGACATCCGTCTCGACCGCGCCTACATCGGCTCGTGTACCGGCGGCAAAACCAGCGACTTCATCGCCTTCGCGGAAGTCATCTTCGGCAAGGAAGTCCGCGTGGATACGTTCGGCGTACCCGCGACGCCGCAAATCGTGCGCGACCTGAAAGCCCACCGTACGCGCGGCAAGTGTACGTGGGATGTGCTGGTCGATTCCGGCGTGCGCATGACCGAAAACGCCGGATGCGCCGCATGCCTGGGTGGTCCGTCAGACACTTTCGGCCGGCTCAACGAGCCGCTGGCCTGCATCAGCACCACGAATCGCAATTTCCCCGGGCGCATGGGTCACGCGGAAGGCCGCATCTACCTGGCCAGCCCGTACACCGTCGCCGCCTCCGCATTGGAAGGCCGCATCGTCGACCCCCGCGAATATCTCTCGGGCGCCACGCTGCAGGAGGTGGGGGCATGAGCAGCGTGATCCGTGGAAAAGCCTACGTGGTTCGCGACAACATCGATACGGACCAGATCATCCCGGCCCAGTACCTGTCACTGGTGCCGACGATCGCGGACGAGTATCGCCAGCTCGGCGGCTATGCCCTCTGCGGCCTGCCGCGCGACGACTACCCCATGCGGCTCACTGAAGGCGGCAACGTGCCTTGCCCGTACACGATTGTGATCGCCGGACGAAACTTCGGTTGCGGCTCTTCGCGTGAGCACGCGCCCATCGCATTGGGCGCAGCGGGCATCAGGGCCGTCATCGCCGAATCATTCGCCCGCATCTACTACCGCAACTGCATCGCCACCGGCGAATTGTACCCCATCGACTGTGCGTCGCGGCTCTGTGAGTCCATTACCACCGGCGATGAACTCGAAATCGACCTCGACGCACACACCGTGAAACGTACTTCCGACGGCAAGACCTTTGCGATAGCGCCGCTCGGCGAAGTTCAGAAAGTCATCAGCACGGGCGGCCTGTTCAACTACGCCCGCGCCACCGGCCTTGTGGCGGAAAGGAGTTCCGCGCCATGATTGAGTTCTACGACACGACGCTGCGCGACGGCACGCAAGGCGAGGGCATCTGCCTGACCGTCCACGACAAGCTGCGCATCACCGAGATGCTTGACGATTTCGGCATTCACCTCATCGAAGGCGGCTGGCCCGGCTCGAACCCGAAGGACATCGAGTACTTCCGCGCCGTGCGCGATCTCGATCTGAAATCCGCGCGCATCGCCGCGTTCGGCAGCACCTGCCGGCCGTCGCTCGCCCCCGAGGACGACGAAAACCTACGCGCCCTGCTCGAGAGCGAGGCCCCGGTCGCCACGATCTTCGGCAAGAGCTGGACCCGGCACGTGACCCAGGTGCTGCGCACTGATCCGGACAACAACCTCCGGCTGATCGAGCAGAGCGTCGCCTGGCTGCGCCGCCACCATCGCGAAGTCATCTACGACGCGGAGCACTTTTTCGACGGATACGCCGAGAACCCCGACTACGCCCTCGCGACGCTGCGCGCGGCGATCGCCGGAGGCGCGCGTACCGTCGTCCTCTGCGACACCAACGGCGGAACCATGCCCTGGCAGGTGGACATCATCGTGCGCCGCGTCAGCTCGCTGCTCACCGTGCCCATCGGCATCCACACCCACAACGACGGCGGCTGTGCCGTGGCCAACTCCCTCGTCGCCATCCAGAGCGGCGCGGAACATGTGCAAGGCACGATCAACGGCATCGGCGAGCGCTGCGGTAACGCCGATCTCTGCCCGATCATCGCCAACCTCGAACTCAAGACCGAGCATCGCGGCCTTCCTCCCGGACGGCTCGAAAAACTCACTGACGTCGCCCGCGCGGTCAGCGAACAGTGCAACGTCAAGCTCGCCGGCGGCGCGCCCTACGTCGGCCTCAGTGCGTTCGCGCACAAAGGCGGCGTGCACGTCGCGGCGCTGCAGCGCGATCCCGGATCGTACGAGCACGTGTCGCCCGACGTGGTCGGCAACGCCACCCGCATCCTGGTTTCTGAGCTTTCCGGCCGCGGCAACATCAACCGCAAGGCCTACGAGTACGGTCTGGGCGACGTCGACGCCGACGCGCAGGTCAATGTGCTGCAGCGCATCAAGGACCTCGAAAGCCAGGGCTTTTCCTTCGAATCCGCCGAGGCCTCCATCGAACTGATGCTGCGCCGCCAGCGCGGCGACTATGCGCCGTTCTTCCACCTGCGTGATTTCATGGTCGTGATCGAGCACCGCGAACGCCGCGGCCATCTCGCCGAGGCGAACGTGAAAATCGAAGTCGACGGCCAGGTCCACCACACCGCAGCCGAGGGGGTCGGCCCCGTGGGCGCACTCGACAATGCCCTGCGCAAGGCTCTTCAGCCGGTCTATCCCCCGATCGACCGCATGCACCTGACCGACTACAAGGTGCGCATCCTCGACGGAACCAGCGGAACGCGGGCCATCACCCGGGTACTCATCGATTTCAGCGACGGCGACACCACGTGGACAACGGTGGGCGCGTCGCAAAACATCATCGAAGCAAGCTGGCAGGCGCTCTTCGACGCATTCGAATACGGCCTGCTCAAAGCCTACGGAGCAAACCGCCAGACTATCGAGCAACTGGCGCAGTCGGCGTAGTTAGGATGAACACCAAGGCACCAAGACACAAAGACACCAAAAAAAGCAACTGGAAGAATCTTGGTGTCTTGGTGTCTTGGTGATAAACAAAGAGAGCGATTCAAGAATGGCGTATCACGATGCGGTGCGGCGCCGTTCGGCCGGCAGCAAACCGGCCGAATACCGTGGGAAGGCGGCGCCGCACCGCGCGCGTTTCTAGAATCCGGGCCACGACCGCCAGGGAGCAGGCCGAACCAAAATCGTCGCCCCAACAGGGTTGCGTTCACGGACAGGTGCAAAAAATGACTTACAAGATCGCGGTACTCCGTGGCGACGGTGTCGGACCTGAAGTGATTGCCGAGGCGATCAAGGTGCTCTGCGCCGTCGGCGACGCCTTCGGCAAGTCGTTCGACTTCGAAGACGGCCTGATCGGCGGCTGTGCGATCGACCAATGTGGTACCGCCCTGCCCGATGAAACCGTCGCCCTGTGCAAGTCAGCCGATGCCGTGTTGCTCGGCGCCGTCGGCGGGCCGAAATGGGACGACCCCAACGCCGCCGTCCGGCCCGAACAGGGCCTCTTGGGAATTCGCAAGACCCTCGGCCTCTTCGCCAACCTCCGCCCGGTCCGCGTGCATCCTGACCTGGCTGACGCCGGCCCGCTGCGCCGCGAACTCGTCGCCGGGCTCGACATCCTCGTCGTCCGCGAACTCACCGGCGGAATCTATTTCGGCGAGCGTGGCCGCCGCCCCCATCCTTCCGGCGAGCAGGCCTATGACACCATGATCTACGCCACCGACGAGATCGAACGCGTCGTCCGCCTCGCCGCGCGGGCAGCCGAATCGCGCTCGGGCCGCATCGCCTCCGTCGACAAGGCCAACGTGCTCGAATCCTCGCGCCTCTGGCGCTCGACAGCCGAACGCGTGCTCCGCGACGAATTCCCCGATCTCGAGCGCGAGCACCTGCTCGTCGACGCAGCCGCCATGCACCTCATCCAACGCCCGCAGCGCTTCGACGTCATCGTCACCGAAAACATGTTCGGCGACATCCTCACGGACGAAGCCAGCGTACTCGCCGGCTCGATGGGCCTGCTGCCGTCGGCGTCACTCGGCGAAAGCGGCCCCGGCCTCTACGAACCCATCCATGGCTCCGCCCCGGATATCGCCGGCAAGGGAATTGCCAACCCCATCGGCATGATCCTCAGCGCCGCCCTGATGTGCCGGCACTCGCTGAACTGGCCGCAGGCCGCAGACCTCATTGAAGCCGCTGCGGACCACGTCATTACCCGCGGCGTCCGCACAGCCGACCTCGCGCGCAAAGGCGAACGATCAATTGGCACGCAGAAGATGGGCGACCACATCGCCGCCGCAATCACCGAACGCGCCGCAGCCGGCGCTACCCACTAATGCGTCGATTCGCCGCAATCCAACCCCCCTCCCTCCCAGGGAGGGGCTGGGGGAGGGTTGAGGGGTAAATGCCCCGGCACCACGCCGAGCGCGCAGTGCGTGCTTGTCGCGCTGCAAGCGCCTAATCCGGCGTAAACGTCAACTCACACTCCGCGGCAAACCCATTCGACGTCGTTCCCACGTAAATGTCCACCGACCCGCGATTCCAGAATCGTGAAATCTCCTGCGCCGTGCCGCCCTGACCGCAGAAATTGCTTTGACCCGCCAGCGCCCACAGACGCACTTCGGCCCCGTTCAAACCCGTCGCCCGGATCGTCATCCCCCAGCGACGCATCCACCTGCAGCACGTGGTTCGGCTCCGCCGGAAACCATCCGTCACAGATCGATGCATCGCTCACACCGGCGTCGTCCCCGCCCGATTCGCCGATGAGAAGTTCTCACTAACGACAACCTCCAAGGCATCCAGGTCGTTGTCCACCGGCAACACCACGGCCGTACAGCCGGCCAGGAGAATCAATCCCATCGACAACGGCGAGCCTGCGGATCGCTTCAGGATCATCCATCCACTCCTTACGTCTGGTTTGGAAAACAATGAACAAGCCAAGCCCAAGTCCGCAGTATTTATCCGCCGGCTGGCAGGGTCGCAAAACATTTATTGTCGATCAGGACAGGTTTCACTGAAACAGGCGTCGACCCCGAGCGGCGCGCTCAGTTGCACTTGTGCAATACCACGCGCGATGGTCCGCTACTGATCCGTCACGCACCCCTCGGACGCCGAGCGCACACAACGAAGATACTTGTACAAGGTCCCCGCCTGCGCCTTCAGCGGCGGCGCACGCCAAGCCTCGCGGCGTTTGCGCATCTCGCCGTCGGAAACATCCACGCTGATCTCGTTCCGCGTCGCGTCGATGGTGATTCGGTCGCCGTCGCGAACCAACGCGATCGGTCCACCTTCCTGCGCCTCTGGTGTGATGTGCCCCACAATAAACCCATGGCTTCCGCCGGAAAACCGGCCGTCGGTGATCAGCGCCACATCCTTGCCCAGGCCCGCCCCCATGATCGCCGAGGTCGGGGTGAGCATCTCCGGCATGCCCGGACCGCCCTTGGGCCCTTCGTAGCGGATGACCACCACGTCGCCCTTGCCAATGCGGTTTTCCTCAAGCGCCGCCAGAATGGCCTCTTCGTCGTCAAACACCCGCGCCGGTCCGCTGAAACGCTCGCCCTCTTTGCCGGTGATTTTCGCGACCGCCCCATCCGGCGCGAGATTGCCGCGAAGAATCTGGATGTGCCCGGTCTTCTTGATGGGATTCTCAATCCGGTGGACCACGTCCTGCCCAGCCGAGATCGGCTTGACCGCCGACAGGTTCTCGCCGAGCGTCTTGCCGGTCACCGTCATGCAGCTTCCGTCGAGCAGACCATGATCGAGCAGATACCGCATCACCGCGGCTGTCCCCCCCACCTTGTGTACGTCCTCCATCACGTATCTGCCGCTCGGCTTCAGGTCCGCCAGCAGCGGCACGCGATCGCTCACCTTCTGAAAATCGTCGATCGCCAGTTCCACGCCGGCGGTCTTTGCGATTGCGATCAGGTGCAGCACCGCGTTCGTGCTTCCCCCAAGCACCGTCACCACCACCATCGCGTTCTCGAACGCCGCCCGCGTCATGATGTCCCGCGGCTTCAGATCGCGCTCGAGCAGCGTGCGGATCGCCGCGCCCGCCCGCCGGCATTCGTCGACCTTCGCCGCATCCTCCGCCGGGTTCGACGCGCTGTTCGGCAATGACATGCCCAGCGCCTCGATCGCGCTCGCCATCGTGTTCGCCGTATACATCCCCCCGCACGCCCCCGCCCCCGGGCAACTCTTCCGCACCACGTCATCACGCTCGTCGTCTGTCAGCCGGCCCGCGAGGAATTCCCCATAGCTCTGAAACGCCGACACCACGTCGAGAGCCTCCCCGTCGCGGCAACCCGGCTTGATCGTCCCACCGTAAACCATCAGCCCCGGCCGGTTCAGCCGCGCCATCGCCATGATGCACCCCGGCATGTTCTTGTCGCACCCCGGAATCGCGATGCACGCGTCGTACCAGTGCGCCGCCATCACCGTCTCGATTGAATCCGCGATGATCTCCCGCGATTGCAGCGAATAACTCATCCCCGCGGTGCCCATGCTGATGCCGTCGGACACGCCGATGGTGTTGAAGCGCATCCCCACCATCCCCGCCGCCGTCACCCCCTCCTTCACCCGCGCCGCCAGATCATTCAGGTGCATGTTGCAGGTATTGCCCTCGTACCACATGCTGGCAATCCCCACCTGCGCCTTGTCCATGTCCGCGTGCGAAAGCCCCGTGCCGTAGAGCATCGCCTGCGACGCGCCCTGCGACTTCACCTGGGTGATCCGCCGGCTGTAGCGGTTAAGCGGCTGAGTCATCAACAAGAATCTCCCGATATGGAAAACGCAACCCGATCCGCGATCCCAGATCCGAGCCGCGACCGTGAGGGAGCGGGCCGAACCAAACGTGCTAGATCCCAACCCAGGCTCACCCTACCCCGCCCGAGTCAGCGCCATCGCCCCCTGCATCTCCGCGCACGCCGCCGCCTTGATCTCGCGCAACCGCGTCAACCACGCGGCGTTGTCGCACCGCGGCACCGCCACGAAAAACCGCGGCCGAAATCCCTCCCAATCCCCGAGGATTGCACTCGCCCGCGCGCTCGCCGTCAAATCCGCGTGCCGCTCAATCAACAGGCGTAGCAATTCCACATCCAGATCGTCCGCGAGTGGCAGCAGTTCGATCGACTCGCGGTGCGCGCGAATCCCGTCCACGCCATTCTCCGCCAGCACGTACGCCACGCCGCCGGTCATACCCGCGCCAAAATTCCGCCCCGTCGCACCCAGGATGGCCACAATGCCGTTGGTCATGTACTCGCACCCGTGGTCGCCGCAGCCCTCGACCACCGCGCGCGCCCCCGAGTTCCGCACGCAGAACCGTTCACCAGCGCTGCCCGCGGCGAACAACGAACCGCCCGTCGCCCCGTACAGCACCGCATTGCCCATCACCACCGGATCGTTCCGCAGCAATCTGCGCTCGCCTGCCCCACTGCGAATCACGATCGTGCCGCCGTACATCCCTTTACCGACACCATCCTGCGCCTCGCCTTCCAGCACCAGCGACATGCCAAGATTGGTGAAAGCTCCAAAGCTCTGGCCGGCAACCCCGCGGAAGCGCAGCTCAATGCTCCCGCGTGCCAGCCCGGCTGAGCGCGTGTGCCGCGCGATCTCCCCCGACAACCGCGCCCCAACGCTTCGGTCGCGATTCGTAATCTCGAAGCGGCGCAGCAGCGGCGCACGTTGCACGATCGCCGGCATGCACTCGCGCCACACGATCTCGTCCAGCGGCGTATTCGCCTCCGGCCGGTCGTTGCGATGCTGCACGCGGTGCCGCGGCTTCTCCCCCGCGGGATCCGGATCGGTCAGCATCGCGGAAAGGTCGATGTGCTGCGTCTTGGGCAGTTCCAGCCCGTAGCGCGGCGACAGCAGGTCGATGCGGCCGATGATCTCCTCCAGCTTGCGAAAACCCATGTCCGCCAGCGTCATCCGCACCTGCTCCGCGATGAACAGCATGAGCGCAATCACATGCTCCGGCGCGCCGGGAAACTTGCCCCGCAGTTCCTCAGTCTGCGTCGCGATCCCCACCGGACAAGTATTCAGGTGACACTGCCGCACCATCACGCAACCAGCCGCCACCAGCGCCGTCGTGCCAAATCCAAACTCGTCCGCCCCCAAGAGCGCCGCGATGACCACGTCGCGTCCCGTGCGCATGCCGCCGTCCACGCGTACGCACACCCGGCTGCGCAGGTCATTGAGTACCAGCGTCTGCTGGATTTCCGCCAGCCCAAGCTCCCACGGCAACCCGCAGTGCTTGATCGACGAGAGCGGCGACGCGCCGGTCCCCCCGTCAAACCCGGAAATCTGGATGCAGTCGGCATACGCCTTCACCACTCCGGCTGCGATCGTGCCCACCCCCGCCACGGACACCAGCTTCACGCCCACGCGCGCCGTCGGATTGATCCGTCTCAGGTCATAGATGAGCTGGCCAAGGTCTTCGATCGAGTAGATATCGTGATGCGGCGGCGGAGATATCAGCGGAGCGCCCGGCAGCGCATTGCGCAGCTCCGCGATGTATCCCGAAACCTTGCCCCCCGAAAGCTGCCCGCCCTCGCCCGGCTTGGCCCCCTGGGCCATCTTGATTTCCAACTCCTCAGCCGCCACCAGGTATTCCGGCGTCACCCCAAATCGCGCCGACGCCACCTGCTTGATCGCGCTATTGGAAAAATCCCCAGCCGAGGGACGCCACGGCGAAAGCCGCGGATATCGCGAGTCCGGCGCGTCCGCGTAAAAGCGCGCGGGATCCTCGCCGCCTTCGCCGGAATTGCTCCGCGCCCCCAGCCGGTTCATCGCCACCGCGATGACTTCATGCGCCTCCGGCGAGATCGCCCCCAAGCTCATCGCCTGCGTGCAGAAACGCCGCACGATGTCGATCGCCGGCTCCACTTCTTCAAGCGGAATTGCCTGATCCGCCCGCCGCCATTCCACCAGGTCGCGAAGCTGGCACGGCGGACGATCGTCAACCATGTGCACATAGCGCTCGTAGTCCTCCTGGCTGCGTTCGCGCACCGCCTTGTGCAGCACCTTGTTGATCGCCGGGTTCGCGGCGTGGTACTCGCCGCCCTTGCGGTAATGGTAAATCCCCCGGTGCGCCAGCGCCGAATCCTCGCCGTATGCCTCCGCGTGAAAACGCAGTAAATCGCGGCCGAGTTCCACCAGCCCGACACCCCCGATGCGGCTGACCGTGCCGGTGAAGTGCCGCTCGATCACGCGCCGGGAAATGCCGATCGCCTCGAAGACCTGCGCGCCTCGATACGCGTTGATCGTCGAAATCCCGCGCTTGGCCATGATCTTGAGCACGCCGTCTTCAATGGCTGTACGGTAATTGTGGACCGCCTGCTCCAGCGTCACGCCCCGGCGCCCCGCATCGCGCTTCACGATCTCCGCAACGCTGGCCAGCGCCAGGTACGGATGAATCAACGCCGCCCCATATCCGAACAGGCACGCAAAATGGTGCGCGTCGCGCAGATCGCCCGAGTCGCAGATCAACGAGCAGCAGATTCGCTTACCCGCACGAATCAGGTGATGGTGTACCGCCGCCGTCGCCAGCAGCATCGGCACATGCACCCGATCCTGCGCGACGCCCCGATCGCTGAGCACGATAAGCGAACAGCCGCCGTCAACCAGCGCTTCCACTTCCGCACAGATCCGCTCGACGGCGCGCTCCAAACCTTCCGGCCCATCGCTTACCGGGAAAACGCAGCTCACCATCCCATGCCGAAACCGCGGATCGTCGCGCTGCAGCAGCCAGTCCAGTTCGCCGGTCGTCACGATCGGCGTGGGAAACTTGACCAGCGCGGTGGCCTGTTCCGACTCGTCCAGCACGCACGCCCGATTGCCCAGCGCGATCCGCCGCGACATCACCAGCCGCTCGCGCAGCGAATCGATCGGAGGATTCGTCACCTGCGCGAATATCTGCTTGAAATACCGATAAATCGTCTTCGGCTGTGTCGACAGCACCGCGATCGGCGTGTCGTCGCCCATCGACCCGACGGGCTCTTTCCCGTCGTACACCATCGGCGCCAGCACGTGCTCGACGTCTTCGCTGCCATACGCGAACGCCTTCTGCATGCGCTGCAGGTCGCTCACCTCGGGAACCAGCCGCGGCGCCGCCTCCGGCTTCGGCTCGTGCGCCACCCGCACCATGTTCCGCTCGACCCACGCGCGATACGGCTGCCGCGCCGCCGCCCTCCGCTTGATCTCGTCGTCAAACAGCACGCACTGCCGCTCGGTATCAACCGCGATCAGTCGCCCCGGCCCCAATCGGCCGCTCTCCACCACCCGCGACCGCGGCACATCAGTCAGGCCCGTCTCCGACGCGAGAATCACCAGCCCGTCCGCGGTAATCCAGTATCGCAGCGGCCGCAAACCGTTGCGATCCAGCGCCGCCGCCGCGATTCGCCCGTCGCTGAACACCAGTGCAGCCGGCCCGTCCCACGGCGCCATCAGCGCCGCGTGATACTCGTAAAACGCGCCAACTTCCGGAGGCATCTCCGACTTCTGCTGATACGCCTCGGGAACCAGCATCATCATCGCGTGCAGCGGATCGCGCCCGCTCAGCACCAGCAGTTCGAACACGTTGTCCAGCGCCGCGGAGTCGCTGCCCCCCTGCTCGATGATCGGCAGCAACTCGCCAAGGTCCGCGCCCCACACCTCGCTGCGCAGCCGCGGCACGCCGGAGTTGAACCGGTTCACATTGCCCTGCAGCGTGTTGATCTCGCCGTTGTGGCCGAGAAAACGGAACGGCTGCGCCAACCGCCAGTTCGGAAACGTGTTCGTGCTGAAGCGCTGGTGGAAAATCGCAATCGCCGATTCGTACGCCTCGTCCGCAAGATCAGGATAGAACGCGGCGAGCTGCGGCGCCACCATCAGGCCCTTGTAAACCAGCGTTCGCGCGGAAAACGACGGAATGTAAAGCGGCCCAACCTGCGCTTCACGCACAGCCGATTCGATGCGCTTTCGCGTCAGGTACAGCCGCCGCTCCAGCGCGTCGCCCGACAGGTCGCCGGCTGGCGCCGCCAGCAACTGCCAGATGTCCGGACACGTCTGCCGCGCCCGCGACCCCAGCACCTGTCGATTCGTCGGCACCTCGCGCCAGCCCAACAGCCGCAGCTCTCCGCGGACCAGCTGCTCTTCCGCGATGCGCATGCTCGCGGCGCGCTTCTCCGCTTCACCACCCGGCAGGAAGAATACGCCAACCGCCAGTGCGCCCTCTGGAACTTCACCGGCCGCCGCCGCTCCGCCATTGCGTTTACCCAACTCACGCGCGAAGAACCGCCGCGGTATCTGCGTCAGCAGCCCCGCACCGTCGCCGCTCAGACCGTCCGCGCTCACCGCCCCGCGATGCGCCAGGTTCACCAGCCCGGTCAACCCGTGGTGGACCACCGCGTGCGACGCCGCGCCTGCGATGTCCGCGACGAAACCCACGCCACAGGCGTCATGCTCAAAGCGCGCGTCATAGAGCCCACACTGGGCCGGGAAGTTGCCGCTCATGGCACCACCCTCACCCCGAAACGAGGTCTTATACCAGGTCAATAAGAAGCAGGCCGGACGAATGGTTGGCGCCGCGTGTCAGCCGGGTGGGATTCATGCATGTCACCACCGGCGCGGCGAAAGTCCGACCGCGGTACGCGCGTACCGCCGATGTGCACGTCGCGATCGACGTCAAGAAGTGCAGCGCGAAACTTGGCGTACACACGCACATCGTCGAAATTGTATCGCGAGCGCGCGCCGCTCGCAACGAAAAACCCTGAAATCGCCGAGCAGAGTCACCCGACGTCATGGATCAACCTTTGGGTATCCACCCTCGACGCGCCGCGGAATACCCGCAGGCGATGACGTACCATTCCGCAGTCGCACCACCACGTCGCTCGCCAGCGCATTCGCCGCCCGGCGAACACGCTGCCCGCTGCGCCGCCGCAAGGCCGCCACCTCGTCCACCAGCACGCGCTGTTCGCGGCAGTACACCAGCACATCCGCCAGGCTGATCGGCCGCGTCGCCGGACCCGTGTGCCAGTCCGCCTGATGCATCACCGGCGCGACCCGACCCTTAAGCAGCGCCAGCCGCCTGCGCCAGTACGCCCCATTGGTAAAACTCACGATGCACGTCCGCCCCACGCGCAACATCTCGCGCAACACATGATCCGGCGCTGCCAGCGACTGCAGCGTCTGCGAGCAGATCACCACGTCAAACGCATCATCTGGGAATTTCCCTAGTTCTTTCTCGAGATCGCCGTGGATCACCGGAATACCCCGGTCCACGCACGCCAGCGCCGCCGTCTCGTCAACTTCGATGCCGATTCCGCGAATCTGCTTTTCGGACCACAGCCGCTCCAGCAGGCGCCCGTCGCCGCAGCCCAGGTCCAGCACGCGAGCATCCGGCTCCACCCAGCGCTCGATGCAGTCATGGTCGTAGCGCGGCCCCTCGTCCACGCGCGGCGGCAGCAGGTCCACCGGCCCCCCCACGCGCGTCTCTCCCGTGCGCTCGCGCTGCGCGACACTCTCCAAGTGCCCGCGCAACAGGCGACCCAACCGTTCCGGTTCTAGCAAGAATGCGTCGTGTCCGTAATTGGAGTCAATATCGCAGTATGTCACCGCCTTTTGATTCGCCAGCAGCGCATCAACCACCTGCCGCGATTGCGCCGGCGTGAACAGCCAATCGCTGCGGAAACTCACCACCAGGAACCGCGCGAACACCCCCGCCAACGCCGCGTCCAGCGAACCCTTCTGCGCCGTCAGGTCGAAATAATCCATCGCCTTGCTGACGTACAGGTAGCTGTTCGCGTCAAACCGCTCGACGAATGCCCGCCCCTGGTAATCCAGGTACGTCTCCACCGAAAACTCGCTCGAAAAGTCATATCGATATCGATCCGCGTTGCGCAACTGCCGTCCGAACTTCTCGTGCATTCCCGCTTCCGAAAGGTAAGTGATGTGCCCGATCATCCGCGCGATCGCCAGGCCCAGCGCCGGCCCGTCGCCGTCCGCGTAGCGCCCCCCCGCGAACTTCGGATCGTTCAGGATCGCCGTCCGCCCGATGGCGTCGAACGCGATCGACTGCGCCGATAGCCGCGGCGTCGTCGCGATGGCGATGGCCGCGGCTGTGCTCTCCGGATAGCGCACTGCCCAGTCCAGCACCTGCATCCCCCCCATCGACCCGCCGATCACCGCCAGCAGCCGGCGGATGCCCAGGTGCTCCACCAGCCGCTTGTGTACCTTGACCATGTCCCCGATGGTCACAACGGGAAAATCCAATCCCCACCGCTCTCCCGTCGCCGGATTGATGCTCGACGGCCCGGTCGTCCCCCGGCACCCGCCCAGCACGTTCGCGCAGATCACGTAATAACGCTTCGTGTCAATCGGCTTGCCCGGGCCGATCATGATTTCCCACCATCCGGGCCGCCCTGGCGCGGAGCCTTCGCCCCCGCCTTTCGGCGCCGCGTGATAGCCAGCCGCATGCGCATCGCCGGTCAGCGCATGACAGATGAACACCGCATTGTCCCGATTCGGACCGAGCTTGCCGTACGTTTCGTACGTGACCGTCACCGGACCAAGCGTCCGCCCGCACTCCAGCCGAAGCTCATCCGGCGGCGCGAACAGTGTCACCTTCTGTGGAACGACCACGCCGACCGAATCCGCCGGCAACGTGGTTTGTGTCTCAGCTTCAATCGCAATGCTCACAGCCATCCTCCCGGAGCACCGTCTACCTTCATCCTTCGCCAGAACACCATTCGCCCTGACACCAATCGCAACATTATATTGCCGCACATGCATCCTTCGTCCACCAAATCCCTGCAGGCGACACCAGACAGTTTGAAACGCACGCGAACAGCATTCCAGATACCCACTTACAGCGACTCACCAGCGCCTCAACACGACTCCAACCAAGGACTGTTCAATTCCCAGAACATTTTCTTGGTGTCTTGGTGCCTTGGTGACTTGGTGTTCCAAACCAAACTCCTGAATCACCCCAACTCAAGCTTGCGAAGCCGCCAGCGCCTGCTCCACATCCGCGATGATGTCCGCAGGATCTTCCAGCCCCACCGACAACCGCACATACTCCGGCGTCACACCCGTCTGCGCCTGCTCATCCGCGGTAAGCTGCGAGTGCGTCGTGCTCGCCGGGTGAATGCACAGCGTCTTGCCGTCGCCGATGTTCGCCAGGTGCGACATCAGCTTCGCCGCGTTGATGAACTTCTGCCCCGCAGCCGCCCCCCCGCGAATGCCGAAGCCGACAATCGCCCCGCATCCGGTCGGCAGGTACTTCTTCGCGTTCGCATGGTCCGGATGATCCGGCAGGCCCGGATAATTCACCCACTCGACCGCCTTGTGCTCCTTCAGTCGCCGCGCCACCTTCAACGCGCTCTCGCAGTGCCGCGGAAGCCGCAGGTGCAGCGTCTCCAGCCCCTGCAGAAAAAGGAACGACGCGAACGGGCTCATGCATGCCCCCATGTCGCGCAGCAGATGCGTCCGGCAGCGGATGATGTACGCGATGTTGCCGATCGGCTTCAGCGCCTCGGCGAACACCAGCCCGTGATACGCCGGATCGGGCGCGTTAAACTCCGGCCACTTCGACTTGTTCGCGGTCCAATCGAATTGACCCGAATCCACAATCACCCCGCCGATGTGCGTGCCGTGCCCACCGATGAATTTCGTGCAACTGTACACGTCGATGTCCACCCCATGATCGAACGGTCGCAGCAGCGCCGGCGTCATCACCGTGTTGTCGCAAATCACTGGCAGACCCTGCGCATGCGCCGCGTCCGACACCTTGCGGAAATCCGGCACGTCGTTCTTCGGATTCCCCAGCGACTCAAAATACACGCATCGCGTATTCGCGTCCGTCAGCTTCGCGATCTGCTCGGGCTTCGCCGGATCGAAGAAGCGCACCTCGATCCCCAGCCGGCGGAACGTCTGCGTGAACAGCGTCCACGTACCGCCATACAGGCTCTTGGCCGAAATAAAATTCTGACCCGATTGCGTGATGTTCAGGATCGCTGTCGTGATTGCCGCCTGCCCGCTCGCCAGCGCCAGCGCCGCCACCCCGCCATCCAGCGCCGCCATGCGCTTCTCCAGCACGTCGTTGGTCGGGTTCATCAGCCGGCTGTAGATGAACCCGAACTCTTTGAGCGCAAATAGATTCGCCGCGTGGTCCGTGTCCTTGAACACGTAACTCGTCGTCGCGTGAATGGGCACCGCCCGCGCCCCGGTTGCATCGACCTGCTGACCCGCGTGCAGGCACTGGGTGCCCAACGCTTGTGCTGTTTCTGCCATGACTCGGCTCCGTTCTGCTCCAGACTCCAATGTCCACGTGCGGGCCCGCCCGCACCACAACAATCCAAGGTGGCGATCCGCCGCAATCGTAGGCAGCGATCCGCCGCATTCGTTGGCGGTGATCCGCCGCAACTCAACCCCCCTCCCTTCCAGGGAGGGGCAGGGGGAGGGTTAATCGGTTCGCGTCATCGATTTCCACACCAAGCGCCAGTCCTTCGCGTAAGTCGCGGTGGAAAGTCTCATCACGCCACGCAAAGCTGCCGCGCTCCTCGCTCCGTCCGCACCGCATTCGCATCCCCGACAACCGTGCCCTGCACACCGCCCTCCAGCGCACACACCTGGATAACCACCCCCGCACGCGCAGCCAGATTCAGCGCATCCCGCTGTACCACTGGGCACCCACTGTCCGCCAGCCGCAGCGCTTCCTCATAAGAAAGCTGCGCAATCGCCGTCGCCGCCGCATCCCGTTGCGGATCGGTTGAAAAATATCCCCCGACATCCTTTACCAGTTCGCAGCGCCGCGCGCCCAATCCCGCCGCCAGCGCCACCGCCGTCAGATCCGATCCGCCGCGTCCCAGCGACGTGATCCGCTGCTCCACGCTCAGCGCGAAAAAACCCGGCACCACAACCACCGCGTGCCGCGTCGCATGCGCACCGAATCGCTCAGCCGCGAATCGCACGTCGCCGGCCGCATCCACGTGCAGCCCGCACTCGTGGACGCTCAACCCAACCGCATCAACCCCCAGCCGGCGCAGCGCCAGCGTGAGCACCGCGACCGAGTACGTCTCGCCCGTTGACCACAACAGATCGCGCGCGGCATGCTCTCGATCATCCGCCGGCGAACCCGCCAGTCGCGCCAGCCGGTTGGTCACGCCATACCGCGCGGACACCACCACGATCAGCCGGTGACCCGGTTCCGCCTGCACACGCCGCGTCAGCGCCGCCGCGCAGCGCCGATACGCCCGCAGCGATCGCAGCACCGATCCGCCAAGCTTGATCACCGTGTACGAACTTCGTGCGGTATCCGTTTTCGTGCTCATCCTGAACAGCTCCCACAGCCGGGGACCAACACACACAAATGCCGGGAATTCACCCGGCGCGCGTGCCCCGATCTCGTGTGCAGGCGACAACCAGCCGCATTCTTCACGCAGCCGCCCGCCCAGCACGCGCCAGCGAGTCACATACGCGCCAGCCGGTCACGCACGCGGCCATTTCTGGACGTGCGCACACCAAGCCGAACTCGGCCAGCCGCCAACCAGATTGTCCATTCGGGGAACCGTCGCTTCAGATCACCGCGGCCAACTTCGTCGGAAGAAGTTCGCGGCCCGATCAATCGGCTGATTCATCTTCCCCGCACTCTTGGGGCAGGAATTAGCACCTTAGTCCTCGCGACCAGGTTGCTGTGGCTTCAGCGGGCCTGTTCCCTCAGCCACTCTTGATAAACCTGCTGCCGCATGGGCAGCATCATCTATATACCACCTGTTCGGCCGCCGCGTCAAGTGGACTGCAAAATTTCAACGGCCACAACCGCGCAACAATCAATTCCAGATTCCCGCGCGCGGACCGCTAATTATCATCCGAGCCGCGACCGTCAGGAAGCGGGCCGGGGAATAAACTTCATACCGCGCCAACTTGCGTGGTCATTCAGCCCCGGAAACTCCTGTGCCGCACCAGTGAAGTTCCCCAGCGCGCCCCGTCCTTCCCGCCCGTTCAGCCCTCACGATTTATGCACCATGCATGCCGCCGCTGCATAAAACAGTGCTCCGCCCAAGAATCCCGGCAGGAAAACTGACCGCTATCTACCCCTCGCCGCACCTGCCTAGCGCCAATCAAGCCATAAACCCAGCAAAATATCACGGTTACATCACACAACGGTCTTCCGGAGACTCGAATCCGCATGCAGCGGCCGACCGAAAACCCTCTGCATAATATGTTGCATACTGCCGAATACTATGTATACTCCCCAATCGCGAGTGAACGCCATGGTCATGAACAAGGACAAACGGCTCGAAACCATCACGCGCATCGTCCGCGCACGGCCCGTCGCCACCCAGTTCGAATTGCTCGACGTGCTCCATCGTCGCGGCGTCGCCGTCAATCAGGCCACGCTCAGCCGCGATCTGGCCGAAGTGGGAATTCGCAAGGCCGGCGGACGCTATGTCGTACCCGAGTTCGGCGACAGCCCCGCCGAGTCCGCGGGCGCTTCGCCTCTCGCGGCCATGGTCCAGCGTTTCACCTGTTGCGGTCCGCACATGATCGTCGTGCGCACCCATGTCGGCCAGGCCCAGGCCGTCGCCGTCGCCATCGATCGCGCCGACGAGCCCGCCTTCACCGGAACCCTTGCCGGTGACGACACCATCTTTGTCGCCACCAGGAATCGCCGCACGCAGACGGTCGCGCTGCGCCGGCTGCGTCAATGGTTTGGAGAAAAACATGAGCAGTAAACAGAAAAAGAATTGCGTCCTCGCCTACTCCGGCGGCCTGGACACGTCCGCCATCGTCCCATGGCTCATCGAGCAGGGCTACACCGTGCACGCAGTGCTCGTCGACGTCGGCCAGGACGAAGACCTGCCCGCGCTCAAAGACAAGGCGCTGCGCTACGGCGCCAAGACCGCGCTCATCCGCGACATGCGCCCCGCCATGTTCAGCCAGGTTATTCCGTATTCAATCGGCCTGTGTGCGACCTACGAAGGCACCTATCGCCTGGGCACCGCGCTCGCCCGTCCGTTCATCGCGCTCGCCCAGGTCGAACGCGCCCGCGAACTCGGCGGCGCGACCCTGGTCCACGGCGCAACCGGCAAGGGCAATGATCAGATTCGCTTTGAGTTCGCCTACAAGTCCCTGCTGCCCGGTGCGGAGGTCCTCGCCCCGTGGAAAGTGTGGTCCTTCTCCGGGCGAAAGGATTTGATCGCCTACCTGGCAAAGAAAGGCCTCGACAGCGACTTCGCCGCCGCCAAAGACTACAGCATGGATGAAAACCTCTGGCACCTCAGCGTCGAGGGCGGCGCGCTCGAGGATCCGTCCGCGATTGTGGAAATTGAGGAAATCCTCGGCGACGTGCGCCACCGCTTTGCGCCTGGCGCGAACGGCGCAACAGCGCCAAAGTCCGTCGCCGTCACCCTGAAAAGTGGCGTCCCGGTCGCAATCGACGGTAAGCCCGCCGACCTGCCGACCATCGTCGCGCAACTCAACCAGGCATACCGCCACGCGCCCTGGGCCTGGGATCTGGTCATCGAGAACCGCTTCACCGGCATCAAGTCGCGCGGGCTGTACATCAACCCAGCCGCGAAGCTGCTGCACACCGCGGTCGACGCGCTCGCCCGCACCGTGTTCAACAAGCCGCTCTTCGATGAGTACACCCGTCTTGGCCAGCAGTTCGCCAACATGCTCTACCGCGGCGAGTTTTTCTCCGCGCAACGCATCACCCTGCAGGCCGCAGCCGACACGCTCCTCCGCCAGCTCAACGGAACCGTGACCGTACAGCTCGCCCCTGCGCTGTACGCCAAGAAGATCGACACGAACGCGGCCATCTTCCGCCACAGCCTGTCGACCTTTGAAAAGAGCGATTACCAGCACAAGGACGCCGAGGGATTTATCAATCTCTCGTGGCTCTCACTCATCGGACGGCCCTTCGCCGAACAGGTCGCCGCCGGAGCCCAACATGCAGGCGCTGTGGAAGCAAACGCAGAAACTCCATCCCACCTTCAGCCGGCTCAATCGCTGCCTGGAGGAGGATTGGTTTCTTCTGCCGCATGAAATCGAGCTTCAGCGGGCGCACGCCGCAGCGCTGCTCGACGCCGGATTGCTCACCGCCGACGAGCACACGGATCTCGCGCGCGCATTGACGCAGATCGCGGCCGACCACCTGGACCGCCCCTGCCCCGATTCCGACGCGGAGGATCTGCACACCTGGATCGAAGGCGTGCTCACCGCCCTCGTGGGCGATGCCGGGCGACGCATCCACACCGCCCGCTCGCGCAACGATCAGGTGGCCACGCTGCTGGTTATGTACGCGCTTTCCGCAAACGAGCGACTTCAATCGCGGCTCGCGCAGCTCATCACGGCGCTGTGTTCACGTGCAAAATCCTGGAGCGATCTGGTCATGCCCCTTCAGACGCACCAGCAGTTCGCCGCGCCCGGCACCGTCGGCTACTGGGCGCTGCGTTTCGCCGCGAGCCTCGCGCGCATCCGTGCGCATCTGGCCTTCCTCGCTGACCATTGGCGCAGCGCCTGCCCGCTCGGATCAGCCGCCGTCGCCGGCAGCACCCTCCCGGTCGATCGCCGCATCCAGTCCGCCAACCTGGGTTTCACCGCGCCGTCACTGAGCGCCTTGGCCTCGACCAGCGCTCGTGACGAGTGCCTTGAACTGCTGGCGGTCCTCGCCCAGATCGCACTCTACCTTCAGGCCTTCGCCGCCGACGTCATTGCGTTTTCCCAGACGCCGCTGGCCTGGACGAAGTACCCGCCGCAGTTCGGCACCGGTTCATCGATGATGCCCAACAAGACTAACCCGGACGCGATGGAACTGCTCCGCGGCGACGCGTGCGCCATCCTCACCGCGCACGCCCATGCGCTCACCCTGCTCAAGGGCCTGCCCAGCGGCTACAACCGCGACCTGCAGGGCATCAAGCCCCTCCTGCGCGACACCGTTGAAAAAACCCTAAACGCGTGCGAACTGCTCACCGCGTTTGTCGCCGCCCTGGACTTCAGTGCGGAGCACCTGCTCGCGTCCGCGCGTCTCGGCAACATCGACGCCACCGCGCGCATGGAGGCCCAGGTCGCAGCCGGCACGCCCTTGCGCGAGGCCCACCACGCCGTCGCGGAAACCCTGTCCACCGCGCCGGCCACCCCGGAAGCCCTCACTGCCATCGTCCACGCGTACCGCACCATCGGCAGCGCCTCTCCCGCCGAAACGCGCCGCGTGGCCGACGAACTTCTCGCACAACTTGCAAGGACCGAATAACCCAATGACTGAGCCCAATTGCGTCTTACCCCAGCGCCGCCTCGGTGGCGTGCGCCGCGTCGTAGTGAAAGTCGGCAGCGCCGTCATCGCCGCCGGCGGACACCTCCAGCCGGAGCGCCTCGCCGCCCTCGCGCAGGATGTGCACACCCTTCGCGAAAAAGGCTGCGAGGTCGTCATGGTCGTCTCCGGCGCCGTCGCCGCCGGGTTTCGCTTCCTGGGTTTTTCCAAACCGCCCGCAGCCGTCGTCGAACGCCAGGCGGCTGCCTCCATCGGCCAGCATCGCCTCATGGCCATGCTCGACCAGGCTTTCGCGCGGCACGGCATCGCCGTCGCGCAATTGCTCATGTCCGCCGATGACGTGGAAAACCGCCGGCGATTCCTCTCCGCCAAGCACACGTTCCAGATGCTGCTCACCCGCGGCGCAGTCCCCATCGTCAATGAGAACGACGCCCTCTCCGACGACGAAATCAAGGTCGGCGACAACGACCACCTCGCCGCCCTGGTCACCAGCATCGTGTCCGCGGACCTGCTCATCATCCTCAGCCGGGTCTCCGGCCTCTACTCCAACGGCGACGGCGTAGTCATTCCCGACGTGCACTTCGGCACGGATGTCGAAGCCCACATCCAGTCGACGCTGACCGAGTCCGGCGTCGGCGGAATGGCTGCCAAGGTCTCCGCCGCGCGCCTCGCCAGCCGCTGGAATACACCCACTATCATCGCCGACGGCACAGTCGCGGGCATGCTTCCGCGCATCCTCGCCGGCGAACCCGTCGGCACGCTGTTTCACCCGCACGGTAGCACCCTCAACGCGCGCAAACGCTGGATCGCCGTCCGCTCGCGCTCACGCGGCGCACTTCGCGTCGACGCCGGAGCCCAGGCCGCGATTCTCGAACGCGACGCCAGCCTCTTGCCCTCCGGCATCCGCGCTGTCGAGGGCGATTTCGCCATCGGCTCACGCGTTGATATCCAGACCGAACTCGGCGAGACCTTCGCCGTCGGACTTGTCTCCTACTCCGCCGCGGACATCCGCCGCGTCGCCGGCCACCGGGCCTCCGAGTTCGCGACCATCCTCGGCTACGTCTACACCGACGAGATCGTCCACCGCGACGACCTCGTCGTCATCGGCGGAGTCCGAAAAGCTTCCGCCTGACCAAGATCTGCGCCTCGGGCCGGCTCGTCGTGATCCGCTGATCCGACAAGCCGGCCCACTTTTTGCGCGCGCAACGCAGCCCCGGAATCTGCTACAATCGCCGCCAGGCGGGCGCTCCCCGTCCGATTGAATGCCCGAACCCAAGGCGACGGGCCGACGCAATCGAACCCCCCTCCCTCCAGGGAGGGGCAGGGGGAGGGTGGAATAGCACGACGCAATCACTGCCGCTGGTTGCGCGCGTACGGCGCGCAAATCGCAATCTGATGGTTTTGATGGGCTCGATTCACATGCTCAGATCACGAATTGAAGATACTGAAACTCGCCCGCGAATCCGCGCCATCGGACTCGCGATCGCGCTGGCTGCGGCCCTGTCTGCCAATCGCCCAGCCGACGCAGCCGAGGCCCTCCTCTATTCCGACAACTTCGACGCCGGCACCTCCGCCGCCAACTGGACAACGTTCAGCCACGCCGGCGACTTCACCGCAAACTTCGCCTTCGACTACAGCACGCGCGGCATCCCCCCCGCGCCCAACACCACCGGCGGCACAACCATCGGCATGCACTTCACCGTCAACAGCACCGACGCGGTCGCCGCCCTCGACGCCGTCAGTGCTTATCCCAACGCAGAGAGTTTCAGCGGCGACCACATCCTCCGCTTCGACATGTGGCTCAATTACAACGGCGGCGCCGGTGGAGGCGTCGGCTCGACGCAGTTCGGCGAATGCGGCCTGCTCCACGCGGGCAACAAGGTTGTCTGGGCGAACAACGCCGCCAGCGACGGCCAGTGGTTCGCGGTCACCGGCGACGGCGGAGACGCCAGCGATTACCGCGCCTACCGCAACGCTGCGCTGCTCACCCCCGCGACAGCCGTCCTCGGGTCCGCCAGCGCCAACCACACCGACGCCTACTACCAGCAGTTCTTCACCAATCCGAATTTCGAAACCGTCGGCGCGCCCGGCAAACGCTGGGTCCAGGTCGAAGTCTCCTACCTCAAGGGCGTGCTCACTTGGCGCATCAACGGCCGCATCATGGCCATGCGCTACGAACCCAACCCATCCGCCGCCGCGGGCAACATCATGTTCGGCCTGATGGACACATTTGCCTCGATCGCAAGTCCGGCAACCGACACCTTCGCCCTCTTCGACAACATTCACGTCACCGCGCCCGACTGCAACAACACCGGCATCGCCGACGCCGACGAGATCGCCGCCGGCTCCAGCCTCGACTGCAATTGCAACGACACGCCCGACGAGTGCGAAACCCTCGCCAACGCTGACTTCGACAACGACGGCGACGCCGACCTCAGCGATTTCCAGAAGTTCATCGAGTGCCTCGTCGGACCGGGCGCTATTCCCGGCTCACCAGCCGCCTGCGTCAGCGCCTGCCTCGACGCCTTCGACGCCGACAGCGACATCGACATCGACGCCGCTGATTTCGCCGACTTCCAGCGCCGCCTCACCACGGGATCAATCCCCCCGCGACCAGCCGGCGCACTCACCGGCACGCAGTTCACCGCCGACGTCGCAGGTCTCTCGCGCGCCGATCGCGAAGCCCGCATGCTCGCGGAGATCCTCGCCGGCAACATTCCCGGCTACCTGCGCACCTTCGTACCCATCACCGTCAACGCGAACATCAGCGGCAACCCGACGACCGCAACTTACTACGTCACTCGCGACTACCTCGGCATCGGCACCGACCACGACTTCGTGCGCATGCCCATGAGTCCGCTGATCGCCCAGCCCATCGTCGATGCCTTCGACTGCATCATGCCCACGCGCAAGATGGTCAATGACATCTACACGCAGTGTACGGTCAAGCTCGCGCCCTCGCCGATCAGCCCGACCACAACCGACATCACGCGCATGACCACCATGTACCGCCACCACCAGACTGTCGAAGTCCAGCGCGCCGGACACCCGCTCACCGCCCTGCTCGGCGGCATCAAGAAAGACGTGGTCATCACCGCCCTGCTCCCCGCCAACCCGGGAAAAGTAGCGATTTACGGCTGGCACCAGCTCAACGGCGTACCCATTCAGCCGCTCTACCTCGGCCATGAAATCTCCTACGGCGATTACAGCCACGGCATCCGCCTCGTCAGCAAACAGATGCTGGTCAACGGCGCGCCGATGTCCACCACCGCGGTCCTCGCCCATCCCCAGCTCAACGTATTGCTCAGCGACGAAGGCGTGGTCAATGACCCAAGCTACTGATTCACCGCGCGCAAGCGCAAAACCATCCGAGCCGCGACCGTAAGAGTGCGGGCCGGGCAAACGCCGCAACACCAAACAAGAGGCCGATATGCGGAAAACACTACCAGCGTGCCGATGGCTTTTTTCAATCACGTGCGTAGCGCTCGCACTCGCTGCCGGCGCCGCCCATGCTGAAAACCCCAAAACCATCCTCTTCTACGGCAACAGCTTCACCATCGGCATCGGCTCCACCGAAGCCCAGAACGCCGGCGGCGTACCCGGTGTCGTCCGCGCCCTCGCCATCGCAGCCGGTCACCCGGCGCCCAATGTCGAGAACGCCGCCGTCAGCGGCCAGACTCTCACCTGGCACTTGGCCAACAACCTCGCGGTCATCGCCAACCCGCAGGATTTCACCCCCGCGCCCGGCTTCCAATGGGACGTCGTCGTCATCCAGGATTTCTCCACGCGCCCCACGCACATCGGCAACCTCCCGCTCTTCCGATCCGACGTCGTCGACATGTACGAAGCCGTTCGCGCCCACAGTCTGAACGTCGCGCCCGTACTCTACGAAACCTGGGCCCGCGGTCCTGGCCATTCCTACTACACCGGCGACAACCCCGAATTCCCCGGCGGCCCGGCCCAGATGCAGCAGGAACTTCGCGACGGTTACGAACTCGCCCGCCAGGACGTCGATGCCGCCTACGGATCCGGCAAGGCCACCACCGCACCCGTCGGCGACGCCTGGGAAGACACCGGCTGGAATGACCTGCATTCCACCGACATCTACCACGCCAACAGCCGCGGCACGTACCTGGCTGCTTTGGTCATCTACGGCACGATCTACCAGGAACGCACCGCCGGCCTCCCGCCCGTCCTCGCCAGCATCAGCCCGCAGGCCGCCGCCGATCTCCAGGCCTACGCCGACGCGGTCATCCCCGACCCCTGCGGATTCGCCGGACCCGACTGCAACGCCAACTGCATCCCCGACCGGCGCGAGCCCGACTGCAACGCCAACACCCTGGCCGACGATTGCGACCTCGCCGCCGGCACCAGCCGCGACTGCAACACCAACGGCACGCCCGACGAGTGCGAATCCGTCTTGCTCACCGCCTGGACCGACGATTTCGAAACCGACACCTCCGCCGCCTGGAACGTCGTCGCCAAGGACGCCGGCGACACCGCCGCCTTCAACGTCGACTACGCCGCATTGGGAATTCCCATCGCACCGCGCTCCCAGCCCGGCGACGCGCACGGCCTGCAGCTCATCGCCAACAGCAACGCCGGCCCGGCTGACGCGTCCGGCGTATGCGCCTACCCGCTCGGCGTCAGCGTCTCCGGCGACTTCGTTTTCCGCTGGGACATGTACCTGCGCTGGGCCTCGCCCAACACCACCGAGCACGCCTGCTTCGGCGTCCTGCACAGCGGCACCCGCCTGATCGGCTCAGCCGACGTCTCCTCCAACACCGACGGCATCTTCTTCGCCGCCAGCAGCGATGGCGACGTCGCCGCCGGCAGCACCGCCCTCGACGGCGCAATCAAGGATTATAACAGCTACGTCGGCCAACCCGGCGCCGCCCCCACCCGCCAGCCGCTCGCCAGTTGGGATAATACCCAGGCATTCTTCCAGGCACTCTTCCCCAGCGTCGCCGGCGACATCGTCGGCCCATCGACAGCCGGCTCGTGCGGCCGACAGTGGGTCACCGGCGAAATCGCCCAGCAAAACGGCGTCATCACCTGGAAGCTCAACGGCGCGACCATCGCCTCCGCCCCGAACACCGCGGTGTTCAGCGCCGGCGCGGTCATGCTCGGCCTGTTCGACCACTTCTCCGGACAGAACACCACCGGCCACGCCTTCATCATCTACGACAACGTGGAAATCCAAATCGGCGCGACCGGCGTCACCGGGCTCAGCACCTGCATCACCGGCCCGTGTGATAATCCACCCTGCTACCCAGGCGGCCTCGATGACTGCTGCTTCTTCGACGACGATCTCGACGGCGACGTCGACCTCATCGACTACGCCGCCATGCAGGCGGCCTACGAGCCCGCCCCGCCCGCCCTGAGCTTCACGCCAAACTTCGCCGCGTTCACCCTGACAGCCGGTACCGATACCGACCAGGCCGCGATCGTGATCACCACCAGCGACGCCCAGTCGCCCGCCATCACCCTCACCGCCATCGACAACACCACCGAATCCACGCCATCCTGGCTGACCACGCCGTCAACCGCCGAGCACGGCGTCAGCTTCAACATCACCGTCGACGCAACTGGCCTCATGGTCGGCAACTACGCCGCCACCATCACTGCGAGCGCCCTCGGTTACGCATCCGCCGACTTCGCCGTCACCCTGTCGATCGACCCCGCCCCCGACGATCCGACCATGCTGATCGACTTCGGCAGTTCGACCATCCTCACCACCGGTCAGCCGCGACACTGGAACAACGTCCACGGCGGCAACTGGGCCGCACCCGTCGCCCTCTCCAACGTCGCCGGCATCCCCACCGGCGTCACCCTCACCATCACCCCCGGCCTGGGCTTCAACGGCTCGAACACCAACGGCACCACCACCCCGCCCCCCGGCAGCGCCATCGCCCTGCGCAACTACCCCGCCAGCGCCACGCAGGATTCCCTCTTTGGCAACGACGTCTTCTTCGGCGCAGGCATTTTCCCAACCGCCGAAATCGTCCTCTCCGGCCTGAACCCCGGCACGGCCTACGACCTCACCTTCTGCGCCTCGCGCATGGGCGTAGGCGACATCCGCACCACGGATTACGCCGTCCAAGGCGCCAACAGCGGCGTAGCCACCCTCAACGCAGCCGGCAACGACTCCAACGTAGTCACCGTCCCCAACATCACCCCCGACGGCAGCAATCAGATCACCCTCACCATCGACAAGGGCGCCACCAACAACAATGCCAACGGCTTTTATTACCTGGGCATCCTAGAAATCACCGAGGCGAGCCCCTGACGCCTCCTCCGGTCATTGTTCGCCCAGCGGGCGCACGTTCGTAGCCAGGCGACTTCAGTCCCTGGAAGCGGTGCCCCCGACCCCCCCTCTCCTATCTCCACTCGACTCTCTCCTCACTCGCCGCCGCAGGCGGCGCAGGGTGCCCCGCCCCTCCACAGGGCGGTGTCCCGATGATCGAACAGGCAAGCTGATGGGTATCCGTTACGATCTTGCGTGCTCCTCCGCATGTCGACCGGCCATGAAGTTTGACCCACCACAGGCATCCACTAATGCGCGCGAAGATTCTCAGAAAATAATCGCGATGCCCTTGCTTACCGAGACATGAGGCTTGCCCAATGAACGCTTAGTCGTTGAAATGACGATCAAGTTTGGCACGTACGCTTGATCGGGGAACTTTCGATTTGAGAATTCCTCCACGCCACACTTTACGCTTCATCGGTGGTGCCAGCGCAGTCCTCGCCGGATTGGGCCTCTGCTATAGCAGTAGCGTGTTGTTCGCCGGTTTTCCTGCCGATCCGAAATTGCCACATTTTTCGACCGCCTATTACTCCATGTCAGCGGTTTGCATTGCCTGTTACGTGACCCTTCTTTTCATCGCCATCCATTTCATCCGTCTGCGGACCACACTGGTGCGTCTCTTCATCGGTCTCATGATCTTCGAAGTTGCCTACTTCTTTACAATTCCCTTTCTTTGCACGTCTCCTGGCTTTGGCATATCCGTTGCTGCCGCCAGCGGCGCCGCGAACGGCGGGCTGATGTTTCAGTTCATCCCTTTGTTCCCAATTTGGGGGCCATTACTTGCCCGCTGGGCCAAAAATCGCATGGAAATCTCCCCCTCAGGCAATGACGAACTGTTCTTTGCGTCGGAGCAAGTCAACAGACCCAGTGATTGGATCTTGGCTTTCCTCAATTTCGTTGTAATGTTTGCTCTTGTGTCCGTGTTGGCCCGTATGGCATGGCAGCAAATCAAGGGAACTTCGTTTCCACCTCCATCTGTGAGCTTCGGTATTCCGGTCCTGATCAGCCTGGTAAACGCCCACGCATCCGTGAAGGGGCGTCGAACGCGGCGACGCAGAAAAATCGAGCAGCGACATGTTGCTCGCCTGCAGAAGGGGCTATGCCCACGATGCGAGTACGACTTGACGGGGTTGCCTGCAAATCGCTGTCCCGAATGCGGGTTCCAGATAGCCGCGGAAATGAAAACGGACACAAAAAAGGGAATAACAAACGAGGAACAACAAACGGGGACAACAAACGGGGGGACAGCAAACGGGACAGGTTAGATTTAATGAATCCCTGCGACACCGCGACGCCCCACCCCCAGCCGGCCCGCCGTCACCACCAAACCCCGTTCCGCGTTGCCATCGCCCGCCCGCGTTCCCACCCGCCGCAAACTCCCTGCCCTCCGCGCACCCTGCGACTCCGCGTGAGCACCCCGCACGCAACCCAAGATTAGACAGCACACCACGCGCGTTTTCACCGATGGAGGCAGCCAAGTACCTGTTGCCGAGTGCCTAATGCCGAGTGCCAAATGCCCACTGCCTATTGCCTATCCAGCTTCGTGTGCATTCGCGTTCATTCGCGGTTCTTCCTTCTGGATGCGCAATCACCGCTCGCCCGGCCGTCGCCCGTGTGCGCGAAAAAAATCGCACACCAAACCCGATTCGCAGCACCACTTTAACGCCGGGTGCTATCAAAAACGCAGCTCACCGCGCGCCACAGCCCCGAAAACCCGCTCGCGATGCTTACAAGCCCCACTTCAATTCGGCTTTGGCAGCCGCTCAACCGCCTTGCACACCAGCCGCCGGGCCACTCTCATATCCCCGCCCGGAGCGGTCAACGACCCAACCCGATCACCAGCACAAGGCCATCGGAGTCACGAATGAGCACGATTCGCACCACCAGAACGCACCGCCGACTCACCCACGCAGCCGCCGCGCTGTCGCTCATCGCAGTCATTTCCGCCGGCGCGTCAGCCGAGGACAATACCCCCATGCTCCGCCCGCCCGTCGTCCTCACCGACGAAGGCCTCCGCGTCCACCGCGCCGGCCTGCTCATCGACGGCCACAACGATCTCCCCTGGCAAGTGCGCAAATACGGCAATTCATCGTTCGACGTCCTCGACATCGCCCAGGATCAGCCAAAACTGCACACCGACATCCCCCGCCTCCGCCGCGGCGGCATGGGCGCGCAATTCTTCGCCGTCTACGTCCCCTCCGACACCGCCCACAACGGAACAGCCGCGTCCATGGCCCGCGAACAGTTCACCATCATCGAGGCCATGCTCAAAAAATACCCCGACGACTTCGCCCTCGCCCGCCGGGCCGACGACGTCGAACGCATCCACGCCTCCGGAAAAATCGCCGTGCTCATCGGCGTCGAAGGCGGCCACATGATTGAGAATTCCCTGGACAAGCTCCGCGAATTCTACGAACGCGGCGCGCGCTACCTGGGCCTGACCCACTCCGAGACCATCGACTGGGCCGACTCCGCCACCGACGAACCCCGCCACGGCGGACTCACCCCCCAGGGCGAAGCCGTCGTCCGCGAGATGAACCGCTTGGGCATGCTCGTCGATCTGGCGCATGTTTCTCACGACACCATGCGCGACGCCCTCCGCGTCTCCCGCGCCCCGGTTATCGCCTCGCACTCGTCGGCCTACGCGATCGCCCCGCACAACCGCAACCTCCCCGACGACGTGCTCCGCATGCTCAAAACGAACGGCGGCGTGGTCATGGTCAACTTCTACTCCGGCTATGTCGTGCCCGAAGGCGCGCGCATCATGGCCAGAAATTTCGAAATGGAGCGGGAAATCAAGGCGAAATACCCCGACGAGGCCGACTATAAGAAAGCGATGGAGGCGTGGCTAGCGGAAAACCCCATCCCGCGCGGCACCGTGCACGACATCATCGATCACATCGACCACATCGTGAAAATCGCAGGCATCGACCACGTCGGCATCGGCGGCGACTACGACGGCATCGACAAAACCCCCGAACAGCTCGACGACGTTTCAGGTTATCCCTACCTGACCCAGGCCCTGCTCGACCGCGGCTATAGCCCCGAAGACATCCACAAGATCATGGGCAAAAACCTCCTCCGCGCCTTGCGCGCTGCGGAAAGTTGTGCCAGCTATTTGCGGACCGGACAAGAGCCGCAGGGCGGCGAGTGACTGGTGGATGCTTGAGGTTTGGCGTGACGAGCTTCTGATATTCTCGCGTGAGGCGCTTTCGGATTGCTCCCGAGGCAGGGAATCGTATAATACCGTGAATGACTAACAGCGAACGAATCATCTCTGAAGCGCTGCGCCTTCCCCCGGCTGATCGTCTCGAAGTCATCGATCAATTGTGGGACAGCATCGCCATCGCGCCCCAAGGTCTTGAACTTACCGACGCGCAGCGACAAGAACTGGATCGACGGATCGCGGAGATGGACGCCAATCCTGATTCAGGAATTCCTTGGGAACGCGTTCAGTCTGAGCTTCGCAATCAGCGATGAATACGGTGGTCGTACTTCAACCCGCCGCTCGGCAGGACTTGATTGACGCATTGAATTGGTATGAAGCGCGCCGCCCCGGCTTGGGCGACCGGTTCATGAAGGCCGTCACTCGCACGATGAACCTCATTTCAAGTTCGCCGGAAATGTTCCCGATCGTCTATCGCGATGTACGCCGCGCCCTTGTGCGACCGTTTCCATTTGGCGTGTTCTACCGAACACACCCCGAGTCCATCCACGTTCTGGCCTTGCTCCATGGGCGACGCGATCCGGGCACTTGGCAATCGCGCGCTCAAAGCGACTGATCGGGAATATTCGAAAGAAGTTGATATGCTGCTGCATACGAGATTGCCCCATCTGCGCTTTGGCAATAGTTCTGCCGGCTCAAACCGTTGGCATTACCGAGCACATCTTCTCGCAATGGTGACCATCTTTTCGCAAGTGGTCCGCGCCCTCGCCGCCTCGCCGCACGAACTGCCCGGCTACACGATCAGCCCGCACTTCAACGAACAAATCCGGGAATTCACTTTCGACCCCGACGTCCTCGTCCACCTCAACGCACCAGCCGCTGACCGTTTCAACCCCGCTCTGCCTGTGCGGCTCGTCGTCTTCGCCCTGCCCAACGGCAACACCATCCCGCAGACCATCGGCTGCAAAATGTCCGAGGGCCTCGACTGGCATTTCGACATCCAGCACATCGGCGCGCAAACCCGGCTGATCCGTACGAAGCTCACCGCCGCCAACCTCGTCGTCGCCTACGTTCAGGCGCAGGAGCGAAGCTGGCCAACGTGGCGCAAGAACCACGAGAACAGCGGCGCCGCCATCGTCCGCCTGCTCGAAACCCTGCGCAGCGATTTCCCCAATCAGCCGCGGACCATCGAACTCACCGCCCACAGCGGCGGCGGCAGCATGATCTTCGGCCTCATCGAGCACGTCGACGAAATCCCCGACTGGATCACCCGCATCGCTTGGCTGGACGCCAACTACAACTTCACCGCCGAAAAGCACGCCGCAAAGCTCACCGACTGGCTGAAGCGCAACCCCGCCCACGTGCTCGCCGCCATCGGTTACGACGACCGCAACGTTACCCTCAACGGCAAGCCCATCGTCAGCCCCACCGGCGGCACCTATCGCCGCACCGAAGAAATGGCGACAACTTCTCAGCAGTCATTCGAGCTGAAAACCGAAACCACCGACGCCTACCGCCGCTACCACGATTCAGCCGGCCGCATCGAATTCATCCTGCTCAACAACCCCGACAACAAAATCCTGCACACCGTCATGGTCGAGCGCAACGGCTTCATCCACGTGGTCACGCTAGGCACCCCGCTGGCCAATAAAGTGGCGGATTTCTGGGCCGACCGCGCATACACCGAGTTCGTTCAGCCGGCCATAGCAAAAGCTCAAGAGAATGCCCAATCCGAACAAAACCCCTGACGCCTCAATCTGTCATGCTTGCACTGCGGGCCAAGTTACCGCCCGGTTGCGCGAAACAGCCGCGATCCACGCTAAATTCAGCGTTTCGTCCCCCAGAATGACCCGCCCGGAGTCGCCAAGTCCCGGGCCCAGGGGTACGATATCCAGGGTCAGGAGTGCCGCGCGCGCGGCCTTCCCGCGTCCTTCGTCGCTGCACCGAGGGTCGACGCCGTGAGAGAACGCCGAATCGCCGTCATCGAAGATGAACCCGCCATCCGCCGCGGTATCTGCGACATCCTCCGCGCCGGCGGCTACACCCCGATCGAGGCCGCCGACGGCGAGGAGGGAGTCAACGCCGCCCGTCAGCCGGGCGTAAAGCTCGTCCTCCTCGACCTCATGCTCCCCAAGCTCGACGGCATCCAGGTCCTCGCGGAAATCCGCAAGTCGCACCCGACCCTGCCGGTCATCGTTCTCACCGCCCGCGGCGCGGAAAACGACCGCGTCCAGGGCCTCAAGTGCGGGGCGGACGATTACGTCGTCAAGCCGTTCTCCGCCCGCGAACTGCTCGCGCGCATCGAGGCCGTCCTGCGCCGCACGCCGGAGCGCCCCACCACCGTCAACCTGCTCGACGTGGACGGCACCCGCATCGACTTCAGCCGGCGCGAAGTTGTATTTCCCAATGACGAACGCCGCACCTTCTCCGAAATGGAGGCCGGCATCCTCGAATACCTCGCGTCCAATCCCACGCGCGTCGTCTCGCGCGAGGAACTGCTCACGCGTCTATGGGGCATCACCGCGGACGCGTCCGACACCCGCGCCGTCGACATGCACGTCACCCGCCTGCGCGGTAAACTGGCCCCGCCGGAGGGTTGCCGGGCCGTCGAATGGATCGCCACGGTGCGCGGCAAGGGATACATGCTCGGTTCGGAAGTGGCGGCTGTCGCCGGCGGAGTTTCCTAGCGGAACGCATACGATTGATCCGCGCCGTCCGCGGCGCGGCGCATGGCCAGGAGAATCGGGCGAACAGCCCGACCGATTCGCATGTCTCGACTGCGCAGCGCCAAGGCAGCCTATCTGATCTACGCCGTGCTCACGGCGTTGGTCATCGGCCTGCTGGCCTGGGCCACGGCTGTCTCGCTTCAGCTTGAGTCCGCCGCCCGGGCGGAATCGCTCGGCCGCGCCCAGCGCGATTTCGAGCGCTCCGTTCAGATCGCGATGTACCAGATGGAGAATCTCGCCACCGCGTACCTCAGCCAGGAAATGCTGCGTCCGTCGGCGGACTACGTCCCCTTGTACTTCCCCGGGACCAGTGAAATCCGCCTGCCTTCCGGCGAGATGCTTCGGCCCGGCTTTCTTGTTCGGCCGTCGCCTCTGCTGCTCTGGCCGCCGGAAAACGCCTGGGTATTGCTGCATTTCCAGGCGTCGCCGCGGTCGGGCTACCGTTCGCCGCAGATCGTGCCCGACCTGGCGCGCAGCTGGCCCAATCTGGACGACAATTACAACCCGGCGCTGCGCGAACGCTTCGCCGCCACGCTGGCCCAGCTCCAATACGCCTACACCGTCGACGAACTCGCCTGCCGCTATGAGCAGGCCGGTGGCTCACTGCAACTGACTGACATCCATGAGCAGCAGCCGCTCTACCAGACCGTGTCTCAAACCCCGCAGGAAGCGCCGGAATCGGATAGCGCGCAGCCGGACAACCGTCGCGAATACACCCGGCGCAAGCAGACCGCCGAACTCATGAACCGGGCCCAGACGCAACAGATCGAATGCGCGCCCGAACAACTCGCGGTCGCGCAGCTTCACGCGGAGAGCAGTCTGCCCGCGACGGAGAACGCCAATGACCTGACCCGACAGGAAGAGGTCGAAGTCGGCATCAGTTACCGCACTATGGCCGCGACCTGGATCAAGCTCACCACACGTGAGTCGCCGGACCTCGCGTTCTTGCGCGCCGCCTATACCGATGGCGAAGTGGCTTTCGAAGGCTTCCTGGTTGACTGGCCGCGTTGCGAGGCGGACCTGCTCAAGGTTGTCTCAGATCGCTTCCCCAACGCCGACCTGCAGATCATCGACCCCCCGCCGGCGCACGACGACGTCACTGCGGACGACACCGTGCTCGGCGTGATTCCCGCGCGTTTCGTGCCCAACGCCGGCCCGGCGGCGGTCGCAGCCGGCCCCTGGCGTAACACCCACACGTTTCTGCTCATTGGCTGGACCGGATCGCTGCTGCTGCTCGTGGGCGGCGCACTGGGCATCCGTTCGCTGGTCAGCCTGACCGAACGACGCACACAGTTCGCCTACGCGGTCACCCACGAACTGCGCACGCCGCTGACCACGTTCCGGCTCTATACCGACATGCTGGCCCAGGGCCTGGTCAGCGAAGGTGACCGCCAGACCTATCTTGATACGCTCAACCAGGAGTCTCAGCGCCTGGCCGACCTGGTTTCAGGCGTACTTGAGTATTCCCGTATCGAGAACAACTGCGTTCCGATCAATCGCGAGCGAGTCACCGTCGCCGACGTCTTCGAGTCCGTGCGTGATTCCTGCGCGCCGCGCTGCGCGTCCGCCGGCATGCGCCTCCAGTTCGACCCCGGCGTCGACCCGAACTTCGCACTGGACACCGACCGCCATCACCTGGTGCAGATCATCGGCAACCTGGTGGACAACGCCTGCAAATACGGTCGAAACGAGCACAACCCCGTCGTCCGCGTCACCGCGCACAACGGAAACGGGGCCCTGCACTTCGATGTCATTGATCACGGACGCGGTGTGCCATCCCGCCTGCGACATGTCATTTTCAAGCCGTACCAGCGCGGCGATGTCGACACCGTACCAGCCACCGGCGGCATCGGCCTCGGCCTGGCCCTGTCGCGAAGCTGGGCCCAGTTGCTCGGCGGCCAACTGGACCTCGTCCCTGGCGACACCGCGGGCGCGCACTTCCGCCTGACGCTTCCCCTGCGAAACGCCTGAACCCGCGGAAGCGCGCCCGGTTACCGCACAGTACTCGATTCGAGGGTCAGCCCACGTCCGTGGACCGGATGTTGATGTGATCCGCCCGGGCATCCACCCTGCGATAGCCCAGGAACTGCACTATTTCAAAGATCTCGGAGATGGTGGGATAAGGGCGATCATTCACCCGCTTGTACTCGTCCACGGCCATCACGAATTCCAGGAGATCGCCGGAGAGCTCCCCCTCTTCCGCGGCTCGACGCACTTCGCCGCGTCGCCGCCCGGGACCACGGCGGCGATCCAGCCCGTTTCGCCGATCAACGCCCGCCCGCCGCTCGCGTTTTTCCTGGCGACGCTCTGTCGCATCGTCGTCGCGGCATTCTGTTGACTGCGGCATCTCATTCATGGGCGCGGCCCCCTTTTGCCCGAGCCTCGGACGCGCCCTGCTACCGTCGAAACCCGTGCGGCGGCAAAACCCCATCGCCACAGCCGCGCACTCGGCGTCAGACCAGTTCGTTGGCGTCAGTCCAGATCGTCGTCGTCGGCAACTTCCGGATCGAAGTCGTCGTCCTCTTCCTCGTCGAAATCGTCGTCGAGGTCGTCCAGGTCGTCGAGGTCGTCATCCTCGAAGTCGTCGTCGTCATCGTACAAGTCATCGTCTTCCTCGTCGTCCTCGGCGAGGATTTCCGTCGCGGAATCGTGCATTTGCGCGGGAACCAGCACAGGGATCCCCCGGCCCAGCCCCCCCAATGCGGCGGAACAACCCGCGTCGTCGAGTATTCCCGGAACCTGGTGTCGTTCCAATAACTCGATCAGCCGGTGCGCCTGCTCGCGATCGCAGGCAAACGCAGCCGGTACGAATTCCGCATGGCCTGTCGCCAGACGGGCCGGTACTTCATCCAAGGTGCTCAGCAGCATGACGTCTTCCTGTAAACCCATTCCCATGTTCGTGCCTCCACCCACAAGGACGGATCAGTCCTTGCCTCGCCAATTCGCAGCGGTGTCTACCGCGCTTCTCGGCGTGATGCAACCCATCTTCCGCTTCCACGAAAACCTGCGGCGGAAGTCCTCTCCGCCGGGCTTCCCGCGCGGCGCGCCGGGCGAAATATCCGCCGTCAGTTCCCGGGCGTCAAGGGGGGAAATACCGTCCCCTTCCCCCTGCCAGCCGCCAGGGTTCTCCGCCTTCGCCCGCCCCCTGGGCGCGCGGTATTTTGAAACCGCACGGAACCCTGTCAAGCAAATAATCAGGTGACGTTGCGGTCGTTCATCGTTACCATGCGCGGCATGCCCCAGGCAAGTTTCTTCGAGTGAACTTTCATGACAGACGACCCCATTCCACGAGCCCAAGAGTCCGAATCGCCACCCACCAGTAATCCGCCGGACGCGAAGCCCGCAGAACCGACTCATCGGCGGTCGATGCGTCCGGCCGTTGGCGATGGAGCGCCGATTGACCCAGCCGCCGAAGCAACCACCTGGACGGGCCGCACACACTGGCAGAGTTTCATGCTGCGAATCGCCGGCGGCGTCCTGTTGATCGCGGGTGCCTGGTGGTGCATCAGTTGGTTGGCGTCGCGCAATCAATGGTCGGGTAGATCGACTTTGCTCACCGCCGCGATCGTGTCCCTGGCGATCATCTTGGGCCTGGCAGTTTCCATCCTCTACCACATCCTGCTCAACGGCTATCGCTTGACCGGGCAGCGGCTGTTCATTTCGCACGGCATCATCAGCCAGACCATCGACCAGTTGGAACTGATCCGCGTGGACGACGTGCGCGTGCGTAAGAGCCTCCTGGATCGCGTTTTTGGCCTTGGAACAGTTGAGATCCGGTCGACAGACACGACCCACCCGGGCGTTCAGATTCAGGGCGTAAAGGACGCGGACAGCGTCGCGGAACTTGTCCGCACCAGCATGCGCACCCTGCGTAGTCGGTCGCTGTTCGTAGAGAACCTCTGACCCTGCGAACGCCACGGACAACTGCCCATCTGGCTTCGGCGGACGATCGAGGGTGTGGCAGCGGATTTCAGTGCCAGTGAAATGCAACAAAAAGAAAACACCGGGCTGCCCCATAGGGGACAGACCCGGTGCTTTCCGGAGGGGAAAAGCTCTATGGTCGCGCCGTCAGGCGTTAGTCCGCATAACCTCTACATCATGACCATATACCCGCAGTTAACTGAAGGCAAGCATCACCCGCCAAAAAATATATCGGACGTAAGTCACCCGGCATGGGCCCCAAGAAAGGGGTTCCATGCTGCCGATTGACGACCCCACAGTCGGAACTGCAGGCTTGTCCGGCGCTTCATGGCGAAGCCCATGCTTCAAGTCGCGGCTGTGGCCACCTGCTTGTGCTGAGCGATGATCTGCTGCTGCACGTTCGTGGGTACCGGCTCATAGTGCGAGAACTCGATGGCGTAGCTTCCCTGTCCGCCCGTGATGCTCGACAGCCGCGAGTTGTAGTCCGCGATTTCCGCCAACGGCACCAGCGCTCGAATCACCGACAGCCCACCCGGCAGCCCCTCCTGTCCCTGGGGCCGACCTCGCCGCGACGCCATGTCACCCTGAATGTCGCCCACAGAGTCGCGCGGTACCGTGACCTCAATCTCGACGATGGGTTCGAGGAGCACTGGCTTGGCTTTGACAAACCCCTCCTTGAAAGCCCCCCGACCCGCGATCTGGAAGGCGATGTCCTTGCTGTCCACCGGGTGCGTCTTGCCGTCGATCAGCTCGACCGTGACGTCGACCACCGGATAGCCCGCAAGCACGCCCTCGACCATCTGTCCGCGGATTCCCTTGTCCGTGCTCACGCGGAACGGCCCGTCGATCGCGCCGCCGAAAATCTTGTCCAGAAACTGGTAACCAGCCCCGCGCTCGCTGGGGTACATGTTGATGACCACCTTGCCGTACTGCCCCGCGCCGCCCGACTGTTTCTTGTGCGTGTACTCGATGTTGTCCGCGCGCCCGGTGATGGTTTCACGGTAGGGGATCTTCGGCGGCTTGGTGGCGACGTCGAGCTTGAAATGCCGCAGCATGCGCTTCAGCAGCGTGCGCACGTGCACGTCGCCAACGCCATGGATCACCAGTTCATGGGTAACCGAGTCGCGCTCGACCTCGAAGCACGGATCCTCCTCGCTGAATCGCCGGAGCGCTCCGCTGATCTTGTCTTCATCCCCGCGGCTTTTCGATTCAATGGCCAAGGCGTACATCGGCTTGGGCAACTTGGGCATTGCGATCGTCCCGCCCTTGTCAGAGTAAACCACGTCGCCGATGTGCAGATCCAGTTTGGCCACCGCGATAATGTCGCCGGCGACGGCGGCCTCCTCTTCCTTGTGCTCCGCGCCCACGAACCGGTTCACGTGACCCAGGCGAATTCCCTTGCGTTCGCGAAGCGTCTTGATCGACCCGTCGCTGCCCATGCGTCCGGAATGCACGCGAATGAACGAGTATTTGATGTTGCTCTTGGGATCGGAGGCGACTTTGAAGACCTGGCCAACAAACGGCCCGTCGCTTCTCGGTTCAACTTCCGTCTGTGTTTCTTCGTTGACCAGCGTGCGCCGCTTGCCCAGGCGCGGCGACGGCGCAAACTTGACGATGGCCGACATCAGCTCATCGATACCGACGGCGCCGCGCGCATTCGTGAACAGGATCGGCACGATTTCGCCCGCGGCGCACGCCTTCGCCGCAGCCGCCATGATCTCTTCCTCGCTGGCCTCGCCGCCCAGGTATTTCTCCATCAGCGCGTCATCCGCGCCCACCACCGCCTCCAGCGCCGCCTCGTGCGCCGCGGCCACGTCGCCGAAGTCCGGTTTGCCGTCCTTGGCCACCGTGCAGTCGATCACGTTGCTGCCTTTTGCCGCGGGCAGATTGATCGGAACGCACGCGGAACCGAAGAACTCCTTCACCGTCTCAACCAGTTCCTCGAGATTGATGTTGTCCGCGTCGATCTTGTTGATCACGATCATTCGCGCCAGGCCATACGCCGCCGCCCGTTCCATCATCTTGCGCGAATTCACCTCGATTCCCGCCGTCGCCGACAACACGAGGATCGCGGTTTCCACCCCGGCCAGCGCCGCGACAGCCTGTCCGCAGTAATCCGTCCCGCCCGGCGTATCCACGACGTTGATCAGCTTGCCCTGGTGCGTGAAGTGGCACATCGCCGAGTCGATCGAATGCCCCGCGTCCTTTTCGTCATCCGCGAAGTCCAGGACGCTGGTCCGATCGCTCACGTTCCCCTGCCGGGTGGTCACGCCCGCTTTGTGCAGCATCGCCTCGGCGATGGAGGTCTTGCCCGAACCGGAGTGGCCGATCAGCGCGATATTGCGGATATCCGCGACGTCAAAAAGTGGCATGAAATAGGCTCCTTGTGCGGCTCGCGGGGTCGCCGGGGCGACCGTTTGCGGACGAAAGAACCATAGTCTAGCGGACGTCGCGGCCCACACGCAAGCCGTGCCAATGCACGCTGTAACGTGGGCGCAACCCGCGCCATGCCGCGTTGACTTCAGGGCCGTATCGCCACAAGATCGACTTGCGGGGTGACTGCCATGCCCGCTCGCTCGCGGCGCCGACTGCGCCGTCCGAACCCGGGTATGCATGCATGGGTCGCGCCACCGTACGCACCGTTCTCGAATCGCTTGCGGTCACGGCCCTTGGTCTGGCCGCGGGGCTGGTCGCCAATGCCGCGAGCGACAACGGCATCGCACTGGGCCGCGATCACCTGCGCCGCGCCCCGCAGACCGAGAGCCGGTCCGCGCCGCGCGCACGTAACGTGGCGAACGAATCTGCGCCTGCGGGTAATGTGGAATCCGGTCAAAGCGACACCGACCTGTTCGCTTTCATCGACCATGCCGAGGTGGTCGAAATCTTTCACGGAACCGGTTACGACATCGAAGACATTTTCATAGACGCCCGTTCTGACCAACCATTCCTCGAAGGACACATCCCCGGCGCCTATCAGCTCGACCATTACCGCGCGGATCGCTACCTGCCGGAATTGCTGCCGGTCTGCACCAGTGCGGTGCGAATCGTGGTCTACTGCACGGGAGGCTCGTGCGAGGACAGCATGCTCGCCGCCGAAGATATGATGTTGGAGGGCGTCGATCCTGCGAGGATTTTCATCTACAAAGGCGGCATCAACCAATGGCGCAATAGCGGGCTGCCCATCGAAGTCGGCGTTCGACTCAGCGGCGAACTCTCCCAGGAGGGTCCATAGGCCATGTCCGCCTTGCGCCGCCTGAGTGCCACTGGCATCCCGGTTTTTCTGGCCCGACTGATCCTCGGCGGCCTGATGATTCGCATGGGCCTGGCCAAGATCGACCAGCCGGTCGAATTCCTCAGGCTGCTCGATCAGTACGACATGTTTCCTGCCGGCTGGTACGTCGTGCAGAACCTCGTCGCGGTTGGCCTGCCCTGGATTGAAGTGATCGCCGGCGTGACTCTGGTGCTCGGCCTGTTTCGCCGCGGTTCCGCGCTGCTATTCGTTGCTTTGCTGACGGTCTTTACCATCGTGATCATTCAGCGGGGAATGCAGATCCATGCGATCGAAGGACTGGATTACAGCCAGATCAAGTTCGACTGCGGCTGCGGTGGCGGCCCGGTCTACTTCGTACGCAAGGTACCCGAAAACATGGCCTTATGGCTGCTGGCCTGGTATTGCCTTCTTTCAGGAGCACGGCGATTCTCCTTGGACCGCCTCTGTTTCGGCCGGAACCCCGCACATCAGCGAGGATCACTCGAATTCGCCCACCCCCCGGCTGTGGACGCCGAATGACCCGACATCGCGGCCCGGCGGCCGGGTCGATCAGCCGACAGCCTCGGCAGATAGCCTCCTGGCCGACACGCCTTGATCCGACAATCATCACAGCGAATGATGCCTGCGTTACCCGGGCGAGGAGCCGATACCGATGCGACCCCGTATCTCTGACTCGCCATCTCGCCAATCGATATGGCTGGCACTGTCGCTGTGGCTTTCTGTGTCAGCCGGCTGCGGCGTCGATTTCGCTTATTTGATTCCCGCCGCCACGGGACAGCTCGATATTCTCCGCCGTTCGGTGCCGGTCGAGGATGCCCTCGCCTCCGGCCAGCTCGACGCCGAGACCACCCGCCGCCTCAACCTGGTCCAGGCGGCGCGCGCCTTCGCCCGCGACGCAATCGGCCTGAACGTTGGTACGCACTACACCACGTTCTACGATTCGGGCGGCGAGCCCGTGGCCTTCAACATCTCCGCGTCACGCCGCGATCGGTTCGAGCCGTTCCTGTGGACCTTTCCATTTGTTGGAACCGTGCCGTTCCTGGGCTACTTCAATCTCGATTCCGCGCTGGCTAAACGCGAAGAACTTCACGGCCTGGGCTACGACGTGTTCATCTACGAGGTTGACGCCTATTACGCTCTCGGCCTGTTCCCCAATCCCATCCTCTCTCCGATGCTGAACCGGCCGGAGGAAAGCCTGATCGACACCGTCATTCACGAGCTCGTGCACGCCACCATCATCCGGCCGAACGACACCGCCTTCAACGAAAGCCTCGCGACCTTCATCGGCCGCACCGGCGCCGTGCAGTTTCTCGAACGGCACTACACCGATGAACCTGAGCGCCGGGAGCTTGCCCTGGCACGTTTCGCCGACGCCGACCGCTTCAGTGAGTTCATGCTCGAGCTGTACCTCGAGCTCGACGGCTACTTCCGGTCCGATCTCTCCTCCAAGGTCAAAATCTTCGGCCGCGAGACCATTTACCGCGGTGGGCGTGAGCGATTCACCGCCGAGGTCGTGCCGCTCCTGAACCATCCGGAGAACTTCACCTGGGTCGCGGACCTGCCCGTAAACAACGCCTACATGCTGGGTATCCGCCGGTACAATCTGGATCTGGACGCTTTTGACCGCGTGTTCCAGGCGGTAGACCGAGACTGGGCGAGCGCGCTCGCGGTCTACGCCCAGGCGGCCGCGGCACCGGACGCGTACGCGTTCCTGCGCGCGTGGCCAAGCGGAACCGGAACCTTGCGCACCGGGGCAGTCCCTGTCGAAACCGCCACAACCCCTGGATTTCCGCATGATTTCACAGGGTGCGATCTGCACCGCGCCACGACGCTGATCGAACCGCACTGAGACCAGCCGCGGGCAACCGGACCGCGCGCAGCACGTTCGCCCTATTTTTTTAGGGTTTTTTGAGTTTTTGCGCTTGCTATCCGCGGGCATTTACGGCATTTTACCGCCCGGTGAGCCACGGTTTGCCCCGGAAACACCGGAAAAACCGCTTGGCTCGTGTCCAGAGGTACTGGTTAGCGGCCGGATGCGTCCCGGCCAGCACGGACTTAGGAAAGGATTCTGCAGATGGCAAAGAAGAAAGCAGCCGCATCAGGCGCCGGCAAGGCGCGCACCAAGGGAGAAATCTACCGCGAACTGTGCGAACGCACCGGCCTCAGCCGCAAGCAGGTGGTCACCGTCTTCGATGAGATGTCCGGCCTCATTCGCCGCGATCTCGGCAAGCGCGGCCCCGGCATCTTCACCGTACCCGGCCTGATCAAGGTTCGCGTCGTCCGCAAGCCGGCCACCAAGGCGCGCAAAGGCGTCAACCCCTTCACCGGCCAGGAAATGATGTTCAAGGCCAAGCCCGCGCGCAACGTGGTCAAGGCCTCGCCCCTCAAAGCGCTCAAAGACATGGTCTAATGGGCCTAAGGGGTCCAGTGGCCTAATGGCCCAATGGCCTAAGCGCTGTGCATTAAACAAAGCCGGGGCGCCGCATTCGATGCAGCGCCCCGGCCTTCTGTTTCGACCTCTGGCTTCAGAATATACCAGCCCGCGGAATCACTTCCGTGGCGAATGATCGCGATTAACTCAAAGCCTAATGAACGCGCGCGTTGCCGCGCCGCCGACGCAGCAGCCACACGCCCCCAATGCCCACCACCAGCCCGGCGATCACCAGCAGCACATCGATCACCGCGCCGCGGTTTCCGACATGGATATGCGGAACGGGAACGTCATGCGCCATTGCCACCTGTTCCGCCAGCAATACCGCGACTCCAACCCGGCAAAACCACTTGCGCATCGCTGCTTCTCCTCAGTATCAGCCGGCCCACCATTCATCCGGCTGGAAAACAAACCACTGATTCATGGATCCTTCGGACAGGACCCTGATACGTCCCGTGACCGCTTTAGCCGCGCGCGTTCCATCCAATTGTAGCAGGTCTGAAAAAAGCGCGACACCTGATCATCGGCAAACCTTGCCGGTTGCCCTTCATTCGGCGTAAATCGTACCGTCGGTATACCTCGGCCGCGGCGGGAGCTGCTCAACAGCCGCGAACGGGGAGGGGGGACGCGCCATGTCGGCAATCGTTGTGCGACAGGAAAAGGTGCCTATTGCGGAGTTACCGGCCCGGGCCGAGGGTCTGCGCATCGCGCACCTCTCCGACCTGCACCTGCGCCGCTGGGGCCGTTTCGAGCAACACTTGCAGGACATCCTCGCTCACCTCCCGTGTGACATGCTGCTCGTGACCGGAGACTTCGGCCATCGGCCGTCCAGTCACGAGCGCACTGCGGAGCTGCTTCGCCGCCTCCTGGGGCCGGTCCGCCCCCCGCTGGGAATCTACGGCGTTCTCGGCAATCACGACGACGCCCCCTTGGCCGATCACGACCTCCCGCTCACGCTGCTGCGCGACGAGCTGCGCGTGATCTGCACGGGCCACTTCGAATACTGCCTCGGCGGAATCGAACAGACCGTGTCGCGCAGATCAACCGTCGCCGGCGCCCTCGGCGATCTGCCCGACCAAGCGCCCGTAATCCTGATGGCCCATTACCCGTCGACGGTCTACGAACTGCCGCCCGGCGCCGGTGTCCTGATGCTCTCCGGCCACACGCACGGCGGCCAGGTGCGCGTGCCGGGCATCGGCTGCCTGTGGACCAACGACCGCATTCCCGGCGACCTGGCGCGAGGACTCCACCAATACCGCGGCAACTGGCTGCACGTATCAGCCGGTACCGGCGTATCCAGTCCGTTTCCAGTACGGCTGTTCTGCCCGCCTGAAATCACCATGATTCAACTTCGTTCAGCCCCACCTTTTCCGCGCAGAGGCGGTTTGCGACGCCCTCAAACCGTTGCGGCACGTTGCGCCTGATACCCAGTGGAGTTTGGCATTGACCGGACAGAATGGGAGACGTAGCATGACCTGTAGAACGTGGATGGTGCGGACTGGGGTCGCCCTGAATCCAACGGCGCAATTATACCTTCATAACGCTTTGCCCCTGTCGCCCTGCGGTACCACGTCGGCGTATAATTCGTGGGGCGTTGTCCGCGCCCAGATGCGGACCAGCGAACAGGCGGCCAGTCCCTCAGCAACTGACGCGATTCCCAGACCGGGCGGAGCGCAAGCGAAGGAACGCTTGCGCCAGGCTTACAGGCGTTCAGCGCGCGGAACCTCCGCGGCGCGGCGATCGCATGTTGGCAGCCCTTTGGAAGCCCCTCGCGAACGCCGCGACGATTCATCGCGGCTGTTGCTCAATGGGTACTTGCGCCTCAGGTCGGTCAGCCGAAGGATCGGCGGAGACTTGCAGCGATGAGCATCGACGTCCCCAATTACCGCATCCTCGACTCGCTCGGCACGGGTCAGGGCAGCACCCTCTACAAGGCGATGGCCATCGCCACGGGCAAGCTCTACGCCATCAAGTACGTCAAGGTGGCCACGCCCGAGGCCATGCGTCTCGTCGACCAGATGCGTGACGAGCACGCCTGCGGCTCGGCCCTGGACCATCCCACCCTGCGCAAGACCTACGAATTGCGTTACGTCAAACAGCGCCTGCGGGTCAAGGCCGCCATGCTCTTCATGGAGTTCGTGGACGGCGTGACCTTCTCGGAGTGCGGTCCCAAGATGACGTTGCTCCAGTCCCTGCGCATCATCGAAAAGGTGGGCGAAGGCCTCGAAGCGATGCATCGCGGCGGGTTCGTCCACGCGGACCTCAAGCCCGGCAACATCATGGTCCTGCCCAACCGCGAAGTGAAGCTGATCGACTTCGGCCAGTCCTCACCTATCAACCAGGCCAAGAAGCGCGTCCAGGGCACCATCGACTACATGGCCCCGGAGCAAGCCGCCCGCCAGTTGCTCGACGCCCGCACCGACGTCTTCGGGCTGGGGGCGACCCTGCACCGCGTACTCACCGGCAAGCCGGTCGCGACCGAGATGAACCAGCGCGTGGACATCCACTCGCTCGGCCGGGTCGGCGTGCGCGTCGAAGACAACCTCCCCCCGTCGCTCGATGGGCTTCCGCCGGTGGTCACCACGCTGATCAACGACTCGTGCGCCACCGACCCCGCCAAGCGCCCGCGAAACATGCGCGAAATGATCGACCGCTGCCGCATGGCCCAGATCATCCTCGCCCGCCGCGGCCAGGAACCGGTCACGCAGACCGTCGAGGCCGACGACGCGTCCCGCATGGGGAACACGCACCTGCTGGACGACACCCAAGTCATCGACGACATCGACTTCCTCTCCAACAACGACTGACCGCGGTTTTGCAATTCCCGTCCAAGCTGCTATCTGTACGCCCGGACATCGGTTATGCCGGACGCTGATCTTGCCGGACGCGCGCGGCGCACGGACAGACGGCGACGGCGCGTCCAAGACGCGGCGCAACTTCCGGAACAGGCCGCGCCCCATCGCCACGCAGGAACTCCGAAGATGGCCCAGTCATCCGCAGCATTGGAACGCCTCAGCATCGATACCATTCGCACGCTCGCCATGGATGCCGTGCAGCAGGCGGATTCCGGACATCCGGGTGCCCCCATGGCTCTGGCGCCGCTCGCCTACACGCTCTATACCCGCTACCTGCGGCACAATCCGGCCAATCCTGGCTTTCCCAACCGCGACCGGCTCGTATTGTCTGCCGGGCACGCCTCGATGCTGCTGTACGCCAGCCTGCACCTCAGCGGCTTCGACGTGTCCCTCGACGACATCCGCGCGTTTCGCCAGTTGGGCAGCGCCACCCCCGGCCACCCCGAACACGGCGACACGCCCGGCGTCGAAACCACCACCGGCCCGCTCGGACAGGGCGCCGGCAACTCCGTCGGCATGGCCATCGCCGAAAAGTGGCTCGCCGCGCACTTCAACCGTGAAAGCCACACCCTCGTCGATTACCGCATCTTCGCCATCCTCGGCGACGGCTGCATGATGGAGGGCGTGACCGCGGAGGCCGCCTCGCTCGCCGGCCACCTCAAGCTCGACAACCTCATCTGGATCTATGACAGCAACCGCATCACCATCGAAGGCCGCACCGACCTCGCCTTCTCCGACGATCCGGTGAAACGCTTCGAAGCCTACGGCTGGTTTGTCCAGTCAGTCGCGGACATCGAAGATCGCGAAGCGCTCTGCCGCGCGCTCGATCATGCAATCGCGGAACCCCAGCGTCCGAGCCTGATCGTCGTGCGCAGCATCATCGGCCGGGGCGCGCCAAACCGGCAGGACACCGCGAAGGCCCACGGCGAGCCGCTCGGCGCCGACGAAATCAAGGCCGCAAAGGCGTTCTACGGCTGGCCGGGGACAACGCCTTTCTTCGTTCCACCCGAGGTCTACACCCACTGGACCGAGCCGTCGCGGCAGCGCGGCGCAAGAATCGAATCGCAATGGCAAGAGCGCTTTGAATCCTATACAGCCGCCCATCCCACGCTCGCCGACGAGTGGCGCTGCTTAGCGCACGGAGTGTTGCCCGCCGGCTGGGAAAACGCGATTCCCACGTTCGAGCCCGACGCCAAGGGGCAGGCCACCCGCGCATCCGGCGGCAAGGCGCTCGTCGAATTGGGTAAGCGCATCCCCTGGCTCATCGGCGGATCAGCCGACCTCGCGCCGTCCACCAAGACGCTGCTGGCGGACACCGCCGACTTCTCAGCACAGAATCGTCAGGGACGCAACCTGCGCTTCGGCGTTCGCGAGCACGCCATGGCCGCGGTCTGCAACGGTCTCGCCCTCTCAGGCCTTCGGCCGTTCTGCGCGAGCTTCCTGGTCTTTACCGACTACGCCCGCCCGTCCATGCGCCTCGCCGCCATGATGCATCTGCCGGTCGTCTACGTGTTCACCCATGACAGCATCGGCGTCGGCGAAGACGGTCCCACGCATCAGCCGATCGAGCACCTGGCCGCCCTTCGGGCAATTCCCAATCTCGACGTGTTCCGCCCCGGCGACGCCAACGAGGCCGCGATGGCCTGGCGCCACGCCCTCTCCTCGACCGACCGGCCCGTGCTGCTCGCGCTCACCCGCCAGAACCTCCCCACGTTCGACCGCCGGCGTTTTGCGCCGGCTGACGGTACTTTGCGCGGCGGCTACACACTCGCGGACTGCGCCGGCGAACCGCAGATCATCCTGCTCGGCACCGGTTCCGAGTTGCAGCACTGCATGACCGCGTATACCGCCCTGACCGGCGAGGGTGTCCGCGCTCGCGTCGTGTCCCTGCCGTGCTGGGAACTCTTCGAGCGGCAGGACGCCGCGTACCGCGCACAAGTGCTCCCGCCGAAAGTTTCGGCGCGCGTAGCCATCGAAGCCGGCGTCCCCCAGGGCTGGGAGCGCTATCTCGGCGACAAGGGCGTGATGATAGGCCTCCGGGACTTCGGCCGCTCCGGACCTTACAATGAGGTGATGCAGCACTTCGGCATCACCGCCGAAGCCGTATTGTCAGCCGCCAGGAAGCTCCTGGCCAAGCCGACGAAGTAATCGCACTCGGACGGGAAGAACCATGCACCCGATGCTCAAGAAACTCGCCGACGCCGGCCAGTCCATCTGGTACGACAACATTCGCCGCGGCATGTTCGCCTCCGGCGAAATGCAGGCGCTCATCGACGACGGCGTGGTCGGCGTCACCAGCAACCCCACCATCTTTGAAAAAGCCATCGCCCATTCCGGCGATTACGACGATCAGATCCGCGACCTGATCGACGCCGGCCGAACCACGCCGGAAATCTTCGACGCGCTCGCCCTCGATGACATCGCCGCCGCCGCGGACCTCTTCCGTCCGGTGTACGACCGCACGAATGGCCGCGATGGCTACGTCAGCATCGAAGTCAATCCGCACCTCGCGCACGACACCGCGGGCACCATCGCCGAGGCCCGGCGTCTCTTTGCCCAGCTGGCGCGGCCCAACATCATGATCAAGATTCCCGGTACGCCGGAGGGCATCCCCGCGATCGCCACCGCCATCGCCGAGGGCATCAACGTCAACGTCACCCTGATCTTCAGCGTCGACGCCTATCGCGACATCATGCAGGCATACCTCGATGGGCTCGAACGCCTGGTTGCCCGCGGCGGCGACGCCGCGAAAGTCGCCTCCGTCGCCTCGTTCTTCGTCAGCCGCGTGGATACCGTGGTCGATGGCCTGCTCGCCAAGCGGCCCGAACTGCACGACCTGCGCGGCAAGGCCGCAATCGCCAACAGCAAGCGTGCCTACCAGGAGTATCTCAGCGTGTTTCTCGGCGATCGCTTCGCGAAGCTCAAGGCCCGCGGCGCCCGCGTCCAACGCCCCCTGTGGGCCAGCACCAGCACCAAGAACCCCGACTATTCCCCGACAATTTACGTCGACACGCTCATCGGTCCCGACACGGTGAACACCGTCCCCCCCGCCACGCTCGACGCCATTCGCGCGGGAATCACCGTGCGCGCGACGGTGACGGGTGATCTGCCCGAAGCGGAAAAAGTGCTCGCTCGATTGGAAAATGCGGGGATTTCAATGCAGCGCGTGACGGAAGACCTGCGCTCAGCCGGGGTGAAGTCGTTCGCCGATTCGTACGACCAGCTCCTCGCCAGCCTCGAATCGAAACGCCACGCGTTCGCGTAGCACTGCCCACCCTACTTGCTACTTCGCATTCAGCGGATGTTCCGCCGCATCGACGTCGCGCCGGCGACGCCATTCCTCACCGAAACGCTCCACCCACTCGTGCGCGGCTTCCGCGAAACTCACCTCGCGACGATGCCGTTCGCTCATCGAACGCCGGTACGCTTCGATCGCACGCACCTGCTCTTCCGCGTCACGCCGCATGCGCTCGCTGCGCCAACGCGACGCGTAGTGGCGCTCCCAACTCTCGACCGCCGCGTCCAGCCCAGGATCTTGGTGCCGTTCGACCCCAAGAAAGTACTTGTGTTCCTCGATGGCCTGAGATTCTGCCGCGTCGTATTCGTGCTGCAGTTCTTCGTGTGTGCGCATCCTGCCTCCATCCAGCTTCCCGCTCGCGGAACAGCGCCAATCCTCCGCAAGCGCGCTGGTCGTGCGGCGGCGATCCAGCCCGGTCCGCCGCGCAGACGCCCGAACCTGACATCGATACTTAGCTACCGTTATCGGTTCAACGCCGCGTCGGAATTCTGGATTTTCGCCTGTCCACCGGCACGCTACGCCCATGAGGCGTGCAAACCCAGCCGGGCCAAGCGGTTTCGCGAAACAGTTTCGATGACAGGAACGGATTCAACGCCGGTGAACTGGCGATGCGGGAGGTTTGGCAGAAACGGACGAAAAAGAGACCTTCCGACTTCAGGAGGGCTGCTAGGTAGATTCCCGGGCAAAACCGAGGGAAACTCAGATGCTTGAGGCCGTGCTTGATTCCCAACAGCGGCGCCATTCGCACTCGAATTCCTCGACCCACACCTGGGCGGCCTCGCGGAAGGTCACTGGCATGCCACGATCCGCGGAAAGGCGATCGCGAAACGCTTCGATCTCACGGACCTGGGCCTCGGCGTCGCGGCGCATCTTCATCGCACGCCAGTCGCGAGCAAATCGCGTCTCCCAACTGACGATCACTTCCTCGATCGGCGGGTCGTAACCCCGCTCGATCCCCAGGAAATACTTGTGCTCCATCAGCGCACGAATTTCGGAAGGATGAAACCCGTCAAGCGAAGAGTTCACTGTCACTGCCATGTTGATCATCTCAGCGATACGCTCGGCCCAAGCGCCCGAACACGCTTTTCCCCGAATCATCACCGATTCCCGCGATGGCTCGTCGCGGATGTGTCATTATACCCTTGCATACAGCCCTGAACAACGAATTAACGATAATCTTCGCGTTGCGTTTATCCGGGTTTTCCCGCTACAACCCAAGCTGGTCGCGCAGATAATCCAGGCACCCTTCCTTCGCAATGCGCGTCTGGGATGCGTCATCCCGCGACCGCACCGTCAACGTCCCATCCTCCCGGGTTTGACCGTCCACCGTGAAGCAGAACGGCGTGCCAGCCTCATCCATACGCGCATAACGCTTACCGATCGACTGCTTAGCGTCAAACTGCACCGGATAATGCTTCTTGATCGCTCGGTAAATCGGCTCCGCGATCTCCGGCAGCCCGTCCTTGGCCACCAGCGGGAAAACAGCCGCCTTGATCGGCGCCAGCCTGGGGTGGAAGCGCATGAATTCCGGACTGGCCCGGCCCTCGTCCATCGTGTACGCCTCCGTGATCGTCGCCAGCGCAAAACGGTCCACGCCAGCCGATGGCTCGATCACGTGCGGAACAAAGCGCTCCTTGGTTTCTTCATCAATCACTGCAAACGCGTCCTCTTTGCCCTTCGCGTGCTTCCCATGGGCCGATAAGTCAAAACATCCGCGATGGGCCACGCCCTCGAGTTCCTGCGGCTCGTCGCTGAACGGGAAGAGGTATTCGATGTCGATGCACGCCGAGCTGTAATGCGCCCGCTCGTCCGGCGTCTGCTCCCGCGGACGCAGCTTGTCGCTCTTGATCCCCAGGCTCTCGTACCATTTCAGCCGCACGCCGCGCCAGTATTCGTACCAGCGCATCGACTCCTTCGGATTGCAGAAAAACTCAATCTCCATTTGCTCGAACTCGCGCGACCGAAACGTGTAGTTCCGCGGATTGATCTCGTTGCGAAACGCCTTCCCGATCTGGCCGATGCCAAAGGGGATCTTCACGCGCGTGGAGTCCATCACGTTCTTGAAATTCGCGAAGATGCCCTGAGCGGTCTCAGGGCGCAAGTAGGCCACGCTTCCCACGTCCTGTAATGCGCCCACGTGCGTCTGGAACATTAGATTGAACGAGCGCGGCTCGGTAAGCGTTCCGATTTCGTCGCACTTCGGGCAACTAAGGTTCTTGTTCGCCGTGGCATTGGCTTCGAAGTACTCGCTGACGCGGAGCGGTCGAGCAACGAATGTGCCGCCGCCGTGCTTTTTCGAGAGTTTTGTCCCGCGCGCTTCGGCTGCGGCAAGGGCGCCCTGTTCATCATCAGCTTCGACTGAAAGCTGCGCGAATGGCGCGTTAGCATCAGCGCGATAGAGCGGTACATGAAAGACTTGATCCGCCCGGAAACGACCCTTGCAAGCCTTGCAATCTACCATCGGATCGCTGAATCCGCCGACATGTCCGCTCGCTTCCCAAACTTTGGGGTTCATGATGATCGAGCAGTCCACCCCCACCATCTGGATATCCTGCCCGTCCGGACCCGGCGGCGGATTGCGCACCATGTCCTGCCACCAGCAGTCCTTGATGTTCCGCTTCAGTTCAGTGCCCAGCGGGCCGTAATCCCAGAACCCGCCGATTCCGCCGTAGATTTCGCTCGATTGAAAGATGAAGCCCCGCCGCTTGCACAGGGCCACGATCTTCTCCATCGTCTCGCTTTGCGCCGCCATCGTTGTCTCGCTGACTCCTGCTGGAATTCCACGCGCCGACCAGCTTCACTGCGCCCGATTGCGCACTTCCCAAACCGAGCCGCACCCATCAGGAAGCGGACATGGCGGAAGACCCACGGCGCACAATCGCGCTGGGCGAACCCAACCCACCGCCGCCGCGCACGGCTCGCCGTACAACCCCACGGCGGCGGCGAGCACTATGTAGCACATCCGCGGCAACCCGACAAAACCGCCGCGTGGCAGTCTCGGCGAACTGCGCTGATCCGAGCACCGAGCGCAAACCCGGTGACCATCCATGCCACAGACGCCGCGATCCTTCGCCCCAGTTCTGCCCATGCGGGCATCCCAGCGCCCCACCATGGCGGACCCCGCACCACCGCCGCATTCCGATAATCATCGACCCGCCGCGCTCGATCACGCCACCGGCCCGCGTTTCCGCGACTCAACACGCACCCGCCCAATGTTGCCGGCGCACCACGCAACGGCACAGCCGGCCGCCGACCCGCCTCCCATCGAATCACCTGCGCCACCACAACTTTTGTATTGATAGGGGCTTACCGGAATTGCTACGATGCGCCCACCGCGCCGCCCTTAGGCCCGTCGTTTGCTTACTGGCTGTGCGGAAAGCACTGACCAGCCTCCATCTGAGGAGGCCTGTGGGGAGAAGCTGTCATGCCGTTCAGCCTGAGTGACTGCTATTGGTTCTTCCGTCGCAAGGTTCGCATCATCGCGCTCACCGTCCTGACCTACGCCGCCTTGTGTTGATTCGGCAATGCACCTGCGCCTTGGCTCGCCGACCTGCACAGCGGCAACCGTCTGAGGACACCGCCTGAATCCGTTCCAGAACGTCGTTCTGAGCCGGAAAACCTGCGCAACCTCGCACAGCAAGCCCGCACGGTGCCCCCTCACGGCGCAGACCTGGCCCGCGAATTTACCGGCCGCAACCAATCTCCGCTGCGGTTGCCATTCCTCGCCGATACACGTATCATCGCCCGTTTGCAATCTGCACAGGATTCGGCCTCGCCGCGTCCGCCGCGATCTTCGCACCGCATCAACGGGGCAGCACTCGAAAGGAGTTTCTCGTGCCGGCAAACGCATCAGGACGGTATCTCTTCACCTCCGAATCCGTGTCCATGGGCCATCCGGACAAGGTCTGCGACCAGATCTCCGACGCCCTGCTCGATTCGCTGCTGAAGCACGACCGCTATGCCCGCGCCGCCATCGAGACCCTCGTCACCACCGGAACCGTCGTCTGCGCCGGCGAAGTCACCGTACACAATGAGGCGGCCGAACTCGCCCTCTGCCGCGCCGAAGACACCATCCGCGAAGCTATCCGCAAGATCGGTTACACCGACCCCGCGATCGGTTTCGATTACCGCGGTTGTGCCGTCCTCCGCTGCATCCACGGCCAATCCGCCGACATCAGCCAGGGCGTCACCGAGGGCCAGGGCCTGCACCGCGAACAAGGCGCCGGCGATCAGGGCCTGATGTTCGGATTCGCCTGCCGCGAGACCAAACAGCTCATGCCGCTGCCCATTCACCTGTCGCACCGCCTGGTCGAACGCCTGGCGCAGCTCCGCGAGACGGGTGAAATCGCGTGGCTGCGGCCCGATTCCAAGTCGCAGGTCACCGTCGAATATGACGGCGACAATCAGCCGGCGCGCATCACCACCATCGTGCTTTCTACGCAGCACACCG